>Ga0247831_1000071_pt1 | contig 203339 bp, 218 predicted proteins | sample LaCruzMarch2015__9_FD_192406 | JGI IMG/M metagenome (GOLD analysis project Ga0247831, IMG submission 192406) | Freshwater microbial communities from meromictic Lake La Cruz, Castile-La Mancha, Spain - LaCruzMarch2015_1m | ecosystem: Environmental > Aquatic > Freshwater > Lake | place: Spain... | reverse complement strand
ACTACGACCTCGGCTACATCGACCTAGACGAAAAGTGCCTTCAACCGCTAGACAACCCCTTCGGGGCATTCAAGGTGTAACCTATGTGTCCGGAACGATTTGTTACCCATGTGTCCGGTATGGACACCTAAATTCTGGTCGGGGCGGCGGGATTCGAACCCACGACCTCATCCACCCCATGGATGCGCGCTACCAAACTGCGCTACGCCCCGATACGTTTCCGGCTCGGAAGATTTCAGGATACCCGTGCTTAGTTATCCGACCGGAAGACGCTGAGGACGTTGGAGTAGTCGTCGGTCCAGGCTTTGGTGCCCGCGAAGGTGTCGACCTCGGACCACCAGCTCAACTTGCCGGACATTTTGCCTAGGTCCGACTTCTTTCGAACCACGAGCATCCAGTTAGAGGAAGTTTTGCCTTCCAATTCCTCTTCCTTCGTGATGCCGTCGACTTGACTCCATGCGAGTAGGCCAAGCTCTTTGGCGTTTTGGCCGACGACGGGTTCGAGGTCGAGGTAGCGATTGGAGATGTGGACGGCGAGAACGCCATCCGGGGTGAGTTTCCGCATGTACATCGCAAACGCTTCTCTGGTGAGAAGGTGGACCGGGATGGCGTCGGAGCTGAAGGCGTCGAGAACGATGATGCCGTACTTGCCGTCGGGCTGCTGGGCGAGGGTGAGGCGGGCGTCGCCGAGGACGTAGTCAATCTTCGCCTTGCTCTCTGAGACGTAGGTGAAGAGCTTCGGATTCGTGGCGATTTCGACGACCTTCGGGTCGATTTCGAAGAAGGTCATGTTCTGGCCCGATTCGCCGTAGCTGGCGAGGGAGCCGACGCCGAGGCCTACGAGGGCGACATTCTCTTTTCGGGTCGGACCGGAGAAGTTTTTGAAGACCTGACCAATAGGGCCGGTGGGATGGTAGTAGGTCAGCGGCGTTTTCGAGCCGACGAGGTTTTGCTTTCCGTGAAGGGTGTTTCCGTGGACATAGTAGCGGCTTGTCGAGGACTGGGAAACGCGGTGAACGCCGAAGAAGCTGCGGTCTTGGACGAGGGTCTTTCCGCTGGAAACGGATCCGGCGAGGATGGAAACGGCGAAGAACAGTCCGAGAGAACCGGCCAACCGGAACGGTCGGTCGCTAGCGACAAAGCAGAGAACTACCGGCAACGCAAGCGTGAGAACGGTTCGCGTGGGTCCAAATTGAAGCCGGAGCTGTTGGGCGATAGTGATCGCAACCAGCGTGATCACGCCGACGCCGACGATCCAGATGTAGTCGAACTTCTCGGCGTATGGTCCTTCCTTGTATGGAACCTTTACTGCAGCCACGGCGAGAAGCGCGAGGGGGTACTCCCAAAGGTTGTTGAAAATCGAAGGTGCTAGCAGGCCATTGAAGGCACCGCCGACGAGACCTCCGACCGAGACCCAGACATAGAACTCGGTGAGGTGCTTGGTGCCTGGTCGCTCATCGTAGAGGCGGGAATGGCACATCCAAGCGGCGACAAAGAACGCCGCGAGGTGGATCAGCGCCGAAACAGGCTGATGCTCCTCTAGCACGAGCATCACGAACAGCGGACAGATGAGAAGCGGGGCGGCTCGGGACAGGCCGTGGGTGGTGACGAACCGCTTGTTCGTGAAGGCTAAGTTAAACGTGAAGAGATAAAGCGCGAGGGGAACGACCCAGAGGAGCGGGATCGGGGCGACGTTGGTGGTGACGAACTGGCTGACGCCGGTGAGCAAGCTGCTCGGAATCGCGGCGAGGAGTACCCAGAACGCGCGCTGCTTCCAGGTGAGGGCGACTTCTTCGGTTGCAGCTTCCGCTTCGGCTACGACCGCCGGGGAGCGCAGCATCATTGCGGCGCAGCCGAGCATTCCTAGCACCATTACTCCAAACACTGCGGCCCAAATTTGGCTTTGTTCGATGAGACGGTATCGGGGCTCAAAGAAGAATGGATAGGCGAACAGCCCGAGCATCGAACCGAGGTTGCTGGCGCCGTAAAGGAAGTAAGGGTCCTTCGCGCTCGGGTCGTTTGTCTCGCTGAACCATCGTTGGATCAGCGGCGCGCCGGCGGAGACGATAAAGAACGGAATGCCGACCAACCCCGCGAGTGCGGCGATGACCAGCAAACTTGGGTTCGCGTAGCCCACGGAGGCTTGGCTTTCGACCCATTTCCAGATTGGAGTGTTTAGAGTGAAAGGAAGCGCCAGTCCAGCAAGGGCCATGAGCGGCAGGTGCAGAAACGGCTGCTTGCGCCCGAGCTTGGTCGTGCTGAAGTGCGCATACCCGTAGCCGAGGAGGAGGGCAGTTTGGAAGAAGACCAGCGAGGCATTCCAGACGGCCGGGGCTCCGCCAAAGGTCGGCAAGATGAGCTTTGCGGCGAGCGGCTGAACCAGGAACAGCAAAAAGGAGCTGACGAACAGGGTGATGGTGTACAGCGCGCGCACGGAGGTCAGTTTGGCACGGACGGGTTAGGGGGCGTTACTACGGCCCGGCGAGTGCGTCCAACCTCTGGCATGCGAGGGACTCGGCAAGTTTTGGGATTAACGGCGATCATGGTTGTAGCAGTGACGCAGGTTGCGGCGGTGTATCTGTCGCAGGCGGGTGACGAAACGACCATCCGGGTGCGAGAAGTTTTGGATATGCCGGAGTTTCCGCTGGTGCACGTGGCTGGGGTTTGCGACATTGCTGCGGATGGTGCGACTTGCTGGGACAATCAGGGGCGGCCGTTTAAGTCACTTGGCGAGCGGATCACGGCTTACTATCTGACGCAAAATTTCGCTAGCTTGGCGATTCGTCCGGGCGTGAAAAACCGATGGGTGGCTTTTGAGCGGACTGACCCGGCGCCGGATGCCACCTATCGCTATGGGGGATTTGAGTTTGGAAATACGGGCGGATACGTGAACGGTTGGCGGTCTGGCATGACGCTGGAGTGGGCACGCTTGGACATGCTGAAGGAAGACACGACAGCGCAAGTGGCACTCAATTTTAACCGCGAACTTTCGCCAGTTAAGCTCGCGATGAAGAAGGGGGCCAGCGCAGATGTTGGTGGCTTGAAACTCACCGTTGCAGACTTTGGCCGCGCTGTGAAGCAAAAGCTAACAGAGCGAAATACGTTCAGATCAGAGAGTTACAAGTACTTCGTCTCCATTAAACGCACCGAGCTTGCAGGCATGGAGCAAAGTTTCACGACTCCGATTCCGCTGGATAAGACGGGTAAGGCGATTCAGTGGGTCAGCGAGAACGGCAAGCCAGCCGCGAGCGCGAGCGTCATGACGACCGGAGGACTGCCATTGCAGTTCTCCATCTCGACCGTCTCCGCGCCAGAAGTCAGGTTCTCCACGAACGTCGATCCTTCGGCCATCGCCGAATTGCAGTTTGGACAGTATCAGCGCCGAAAGGTGATCTTCGAGAACATTCGGCTGGATCCTATCTCAAGCACCGCCGATCGTTAACTCACTGGATCGCCACACACGTTACGTCTCATAGTCCGGTTAGAGAGCCATAGACGTCTAGCCCGCCCTGACCCAAGTTTGGATCGGACAGCGGTTGGCTTCTGGAGAGAGCGCTCTGGAGGTCACTGTAGGTTGCCGTTGGCTTGTAGCGGAGAATCTTGAGGGCCAAGCCAGAGACCAATGGCGCACTGAAGGATGTGCCCCAGCCGCCGGCCCAACGATTTCCGGGGAAGGGCAACATCAACCCTTCGCCGGGTGCGGCGACCCAGGTGAGGTCGGTGCCAGCATTACTAAACAAACTGCGAGTGGAGTTTGGAGTTAGAGATGCAACGCCAGTTACCTTCGGTAGGGCTGCGGGATAGCTCAGGGTGTTAATCCGTCCGTCGTTTCCAGTCGAAGCAACCAGGATGACCCCGAGGTCTGACAGTTCATCAGAGGACCGCGCAAGCTCTGGTGAGTAGACGTAAGTGTTCAAGCTCATGTTGATCACTTTTGCGCCGCGAGCTTGGGCGGCGTGCATTCCGCGGATCACGTCAAAGAGTCGGCCGGAACCGTTTTGGCTGAAGGCGCGAATGGGAAGAATTTTTGCGTTCGGGGCAACGAGCCGAATCGCGCCGGCAACCATTGTTCCGTGCCCGAGCCCTTTCGGGATGGCGCTATACGATGGGTCGTTGATGGTGCTTTCGGGGAACATTGGGGCTGTTCCATTTGAGAGCCAAGAGAGCTTGGTGCGCAGAAGAGGCGTAGTGGTTGGGTTCACCTGCGCGAGAACTTCTGGGGTCAGGCCGGTTAACTCGGAGCCTTGGCCTGTTGGTGTGATGTAATCGTAACCGCGCAATACGCGTCCGGCAAAGAACGGGTGGGTCGCATCAACCCCGGTGTCGATGACGGCGACGGTTCCATTTCCGAGGCTATGGGCCGTCCATGATGAGCCGATTCGAGCCTGCGATACGGTGTATTGCGTGACAGCGCCTTGAGGCGTCACGGCTCCATAGAAGTTAACATTCGTGGCGCGCAAAAGCGCTTGCTGCAGCAGATTTAGCGACGAAGTTTGTGGTCGCTTGAAAGAAAAAATGGGTAGCCGGATGGCCTGGTCTCGTTCGATTGTGACATCTCCGTCGGTTTCACTCTCAATTTGTTGGATCAGCGTTTGAGGATCGCGATTGAGTGAATCCTGGATTGAGTAAATCGGTTTGCCAGGAACGGTTGCGCGCAAGCGGAGGTTATAGCGAGCCAGGAAAGTACCGACGGGTTCGGTTTCCGTATATCGGAGGATGTAGTTTTGATTTGCACTTGAGAGAGCGCAGAGAAGGGCTACCATGCCCAGGGTTGCAACTTGTCTTTTCATAATTCAACCTCGTAAATGTCGCCGGTCTGAACGTCCTCAAACGTCAGTTTCTTTACTTCCGACTCAATGGTCAACTCGAACTGACCGCCTTCATCGCACCACACGGGCCCTGACCTGGTGGCCGAAACTCGAACATTTGAAGCCTCTATGGTTTGGAATAGTCCAACCAGCGCAACGGAGTTTGACTTTGGAATCGGCTCCAAGCGGAGTTCAACTTGCGCAGTTCCAAACTCAAAACGAAGGTCGCGTGCGGTAGAGGCGGCACTTCGCATTCCTAACCCACTGCTGGAGAAGGTCAGAATGCCCTTCCATATTTTCTTCGGCGGGAGAGAAGGCTGCAGGGCCTTAGCTCGGTTTAGCATCTCTTCCGGCACGGCCGTGGGTTTCGCGTCGCGAACGCGGCGGAGCATCATCGCCTGCTCAAGCGCAACGGGGTCAGATTCGATGCGAATGGCTTCTGGCTCAGTCGCCAGACCCAAAGCGTAATTAACGATCTCTTCCCAGTTGACTTTCATTCGACCTCCGTATTCTATGGGCAGCGGGCACAGGAAAGCATCACAAGTTTTTTCGAAGTGGTTTTCCGAATAGGGCAAACGGTGCCCAGTCGGCGGGATGCGGGTACCGATCTCTCGTTGCCGCGATCGCCAGTTCGTATGCCGGGAACGGGCCATTTGGGAGTGTCGCGTAAAACGCGGACATGAAGAAGCTGGTGGCTTCGTCCGAAACATCCCAGAGGGTGGCCAACACGGCGGTTGCGCCGGATACAAGAAATGCTTCGATGAACCCTTCGGAATCTAGGTGATCGCCAAGGTTAGAGACTCCGGTCGAGCAGCCACTCAGGGTCACGAGTTCGGCTTGCAGTTGTACGTTTGCAATGTCTAAGACCGTGAGGTCCTTGTCGCCTAGCTTCATTGCGCTTAATAGGGGCTGGTCTTCCTTTGCTACCCCGTGCGCGGCGAGATGAATCCAGCGGGCAGTGGGAGCGTGCTCCAGAAAGGCTCCGGCCATCACAGGCTCAGTTCCGAGGGATTTCGCGACGCTGGCGACTTCGGCATCAATGAGGGGCGCGTTTTCATCACCTTTGCCGCAGACGAGGGCGCCGCTACCGGTCCCGGTGCGATCAGAAAGTGCAGCAAACACGGAGGCGCTTGGGGCGTACGTGACTTTTGCGTCCGGAAAAATGGCGTGGAACGGGACGGATCGTAACGGGGTCTCGCGACCGACGATGAGTCTTGTCTCGCTCGCGGATACTGGAATGAGGGCATCTCGGAGTTGCGAAAGTACTTCGGTCGCACCTTTTCCGCCCTCGGTGCGCGCTCGCCCAAGATGAAACCGAAGGAGCCGCGAGAGCCGTTCGAACTTTGCAACCGGTCCGAGGCGGTGTTCCGTTATCCCTTCTGCATCCAGGACAAAAGCGATAAGTTCACCTTCATCAGCGAAAAGTTCAACGAATCGCTTGCCGGGTTCAACGATGGGTAGCTGCACTTTCGACACGGCACCCTCCGTAAGGTTTCTGGCCTCACGAAGTTCCTGCTCCGAGGTGATGGTTGGGATGGCTTCGGGAGATTGAATCAGTTCGGCCAAAGCGTGGTTCTTCAGGCGAACTACGACCTGGAGTCTCTCTCTTGGGTCGCTAAATGCGCGGAATGCTTCGCGTAGCCGCAGAGATTGCGCTTGCGCGGTGGCTTGCCGCAGCCGGGACGCGCCGAGCTTGGTTCGGGTGCGGTCATATGCCTCTAGTCCCTGTCGAGCAAATGCTTGCGCTTCCGACGGGTTGTGCCGCAGCCGATGGAATTTGGTGAGCAGGAAGGGTTCGGGCGGCATGCGCTCGAAGGTGGCAAGCTCGCCGAGGTCGAGGGCGAGGTCGGCAAGTTCGGATTGAATGTGGGGCAAGCGTTCGGGTGCGGGACCAGCAGATTCGGCTAAGGTTAGCTCGGCAAACGCCCGTCGATCGTGGCCACGGGCCCTCAATAGCTCCGCGAACCCAGAGTGAAGTAGCGATCGCCAGTTTGCATTTGGCTCTCGTTTCAACAGCTTTCGCGCTTCCTTTAGCGCGGCTTCTCCAGCGGGCAAGTCGTTTTTGCGAATGAGTGCCGTGCTTTCGAATAGCTTAGCTTTTCCGGTTTCGAACCTGGCTCCGAGCTTTTGGAAGACGTCGGCGGCTCTCGATGCTGCTTGGTGGGCGTCGGTCCAGAGCCCATACTCGAGCATAAAGTCAGCCTGATCCAGGAAGCAGTGCCCTAGTTCGAACCCCATTTCAGCGGGCAGATTTAGTCGAAGGTCTCTGTATAGCTTTAGCGCTTCCTGAAGGTGACCTTTGCGGCCGAGGAGGTAGGCCCGGTTTAGGTCGATCTCGAAGACAAGGGAGTGCTGTTCGGCGGCTTCGAAGACCAAGCGCGCTTCGGCATACATCCTTTCCGCGGATTCGAAATCGAGCAACCCCATCAGGCAAACGCCAAAGTTTCGCGTCACGATCGTGAGGTCGGCAATCGCTCCGGCATCGGACAAGACGGCGCAAGCTGATTCATAGTGGGTCCTGGCTTCTTGGAGACGATCCAGGCGATGGAGCGCGTTCGCCAGATTTGCCTCGACCCGAGCGGCTCGGAAGGTGTCGCCCGCCTCGCGGAAGAAGCTGAGCGACTCTTGGCCGATGTGAAAGGCTTGCTCGTATTCTCCGGTGTAGGCCAGCGCCTGGAGCATGGCGACAGCGGTGGCGGCGCGCTCCTCCGGCGAATCGCCAAACGCTTCTCGTGCGCGTAGGTAGCAGGGCACGGCGCGTTTCGCGCGGCCGGCCAGCAAGTGCACGTGGCCCTCTAGGCGCGCTGCCTGGCCAACGGAAACGGGGTTTTTGAGGCGCTTTGCTAGTCGGGACGCATTAGCCGCAAGCTGGCGCGCGGCGTTGAGATCTTGTCGGATCACCGCGAGGCCCTCGGTGGTCAGGGCAGTGACCGTGTCGGCCGTCACCAGATGGCGTGGGGCGGATGCGCGGGCCGATTTGGCGGCAACGATGTATTCCGCTAAGGTCAACCGATACCCCGGGCGCGCAGCGACTTCTCTAGTGCCTCCAAGCAGCGCTGCCGGGTCATCACGATGGACGCCGGTTTGAGGCCCATCGCCTGCGCCACATCGGCGTATCTTTGCGGCGTTTCGTCAAAAAAGAGCCGCATGATGAGCTCTTGGCATTTTGGAGATTGCGTTTGGACCGCGTCGCGGATGATTTGTGCGGTTTCCGTTTGCTCCAGTTCGGTGGCCAGGTCCTGGTCCGAAACAAAGTACTCAACGTCCTCGAGCGAGACTTCGCCGGAGGCTACTTTTTTCCGCACGCGAACGGCGTGGCGCAGGGTGGTTTGGCGGAGCCAGGGGGTCAGCAAATCCACGTTTTTAAGTTGCGGGAGCGCTTTGAAGAGCTCGATGAAAACGTGCTGAAATGCGTCCGATTGATCTGATTCTGGAACGCGAAACGTTTTAAGCAGGCTGTAAACGTAGCCTGAGTATCGATCAACAATCGCCCCCCAAGCTTCGGGGTTTCCAGCTTGCGCAAGTTTAATGAAGTCGGCATCATTTCCGCGTGGGGCACGCAACGGAGACTCCGACATAGCTGAATGATACGTCTTGCCGCGAAGAATTATTGTTATGGATCGGTCAGTGCCTTGCCCTAGATGGTTGTAGCCGGGTTTTCCGGCCTCAGGAAAAACAATGAAGAACCTTCTTTTGCTTGCACTTAGCTTGTGCTCTGTTACTGCCCTCGCGAACAACGTGAGCGCCGAGATCTCCAGCAGCGACCTGAACATTCAGGGCGATGCCTTTGGAAACCAGATCCGCATCGACCGCACGGTCAACGGCGTTCGAGTGGTCGGGCTCAACGGAACGCTTGTCAACGGTCGACCTAGCGTCGCTTTCGTTTCGGGGCCACTCGTCAACATCACCATGTTGATGGATGCTGGCGATGACGCGGTTACCTTCCGCAATGTGACCAACCTTGGAGACGTGATCCTCTCTGCAGGCGATGGCAACGACACCATCACGGTTAACGGCAGCGGATCCGAAACCAACCTCGACCTCAAGGGCGAAGCTGGAAACGACCGCATTTTCGTGACGAACAGCACGGTTCTGGGAGATTTGCGAATGGATGGCGGAATCGGCGCGAACACGCTTCGAGCAACCAACTCATCGGCCGGAAACAACTTGAGCGCATTTGGCGGAGATTTGGCGGACCGAATCGACCTCAGCGGACTGCGGATCGGCGGAAACTTGGAAGTTTTCGCGGATAAGGGCAACGACGTGGTCAACGTAACGACGGCGGCGGTGGGTCTCAGCGCAGTTGTCAGCACCGATGAGGGCCTCGACCGACTTGCGCTGTCGGGAATTCAGACTGGCCAGGACTTTGTGATCGAAACCGGAGCGCAGAACGATGTTGCGTCGCTCACCAACATCCTCAGTGCCGGCTCGATCGGAATCAGTTTGGACTCTGGCAACGACCAGCTTACGGCAACCAACGTGCAGGCACAGCTTGACGCGGTGGCGATTGGCGGTGCTGGCTCTGACCGATTCACCCGAACCGCCTTCGGTGGATTCAACAAGACCGAAGTCGTTGAGTTCGAGTTCTGAATTTGACCCTTGCTTTGCCTCCCGCAGTTTGCGGGGGGCTTTTTTGCGTCGGCCGTTCTCTATTGCGAAGCGCCGCGGCTGGGGCTAGCTGGGTGCTCGAGCGGCGAGTAGGGTGTCGATCGGAGCATAAAGGCGCATGGTGTTGCCTTTGAGGGGCAAAAACCCACGGCGTATGTAGTAGTCGTAGGCGAGCTGATCAATCGCATGGAGTTCAAGTGCGTGCACTCCCACCGTGGCGGAAGCGGCAATCGCGAGATCGGCGGCGTGGGCGAGGAGCATTGACGCGATACCTTTCCCCGCAAATCGCGTGTCGGTGCCCAGGCGCGCCACGTGGAGAACAGGCATTGGGTGCTTCGGCAACCTTGAAAACACGGACTCATCTGCGTCCTGCAGCAAAACACTGCCCATCGCGACGGAAATATAGCCGAGGACATCGGCCTTACCTTCTTCTACGGCTACGTAGGTTTTTGTAAAGTTGCGCTCTTGGTGCTGGCGAGCTAGGGTTTTGATGTAGGCATCAATCTCGCTATTCCCGCATGAAAAGTTCTTGCGGGAATGGCGCTTTTCTAGAACCTCAATCCGTACGCTTGCCAACGATCTAGAGAATCACCTTACGGGTGTTTACGGTCCGTTTGAGTGCGTCGGATGGTGACGGAGGGTTTGTCATCAGCTCAACAAACGAGTCTCGGGCTTCGCCGCTGATTAGCGTAAGGTTGTACTGTTGCTTTACCTGTCGAGCGCGTTCTACGAGGGCCTGGGTGGCAAATGCAGTGAACGTTGATCCGAGCATTGCCGCGGCTTCTTCAACTTCATGCTTCAGTTCTTTAGACATCCGAAACTCCACTCGTGGACTTGCTTCGGCGCTGGAGAGCTTGGTTCCGGGCTGGCTCATGACTGGATTATACGGCAATTCGCCGTAAGCAGATGGCCAGCCTTCCTCGGGTGGGACCATCCGCTTCCTGACTGGCAAACTAGACATTTCCCAGCAACGGCAAAACCCGCAGTTCTGGAACATCTCAAACATTCAACAACTTTAACGCCGCAACTCCTTGAAGTCCTCGCTCTTTCCCCGTTATCCGGAGCTAAGTGAGACGTCACGAATCATTAATGCGGCATAAACGTCAACTCCTCTTTGGTTCTGGCTTGTTTGGGCTTGCCTTGGCGCCTGCGGCAGTGCAGCTCTATTCCTCCGTAGGGATTGGCGAGGTTATTCGGGTTCGAGAAGTACTGAAAGCACCGGGGCTTCCGGCAGTTCGGGTTGTGGGGGTGTGCGAAGTTTCGCCAGATGGCGCTACGTGCTGGGGTGTAAAGGGTAAGCCGTTGCGGTGGCTCGGCGAGCGGATTACCGCGCATTACGCGGAGCAGAATTCCCCGACCGTAGCGATTCGGCCTAAGGTGAAGAATCGATGGGTAGTCATCGAGCGGGAGGAAGTGACTCCTAGGTCGTCCTTCTACTTTAGCCAGTGGACGGGCTCAGGCCGGGCGGGCGTAGTCAAAGGTTTGACCGATGGGAAGGTGCTGGAATGGTATCGGCTGGAGGCGGGAAAATTTGATGTGGTTGCTTCCTTCGATGTCCTTCTCAGGAAGGAGCTTCCGAAAATTGAGATGCCACTCAAGAAAGGGGCGGTCGTTGAGGTTGACGGGCTTCAGTTAACTTTGTTAGAGTTCGGAGAAATTGATGGCGAACTGATGGAACTCGATCGAATCTATTGGCGGGCGGCGCCGACAAAGTACCGTCTGTTGTTTAAGAAGGCTACGGCAAATGCGACAAGAAAGGCATCGACCTTGCCGTCGCTGGTGCCTAGTCAGGACCGCGCGAGTGGGAAGGCGCCGGCTGACGGAAAACCGCAGTTCAGAGACATCGTTTTAAGCGGAGATTCCGGGGTGCACACTTGGATCAACTACCCTTCTGCAGGAGAAGTTGAGTACCGGACAAACGTGGACCCGCGCAATTATTCGAGTTTGCAGTTTTGGCCAGTTGAGGAACGGACGGTTGTATTTGAGCAGATTCCACTTGATCCAATTGCTGAATCCACCAAAAAGTAAAAGGCTATTCGGATCTCAGCTTTTGGCTCCCCAGACCTTCGCGATGACGGTGAAGCCTTCGGGGTCGTGGGTTTTGAGTTCGGCTTTGACGAAGGGGTAGAAGTCGTTTTGGCCGAAGTAGGCTTCGCTGGCTTCGGCGAAGTACTCCATCGGGTTGGTTTTGGCGTAGTGGGCGGTGGTTTTGCCGTCCCAGTGCAGCACGGCGTCGTAGCGCTTGGCATCTAGGTTGAACCGGTAGGCGGTGGCGACTTCTTTGTTCTCGAATCCGTTGGGCAGAAAGCGGTGGTGGTAGGCGTGGGCCAGCTCGTGGAGGACCATCCACGGTTGCTGTTCGGTCCAGCTGAGAAAGTTATCGGCGTTTCCGATTTCGATGGCGTGCTCCATTGCCGGGTTCATGCTGTGCTCGCGCAGCCACTGCGCGCCGGGGTGGTAGGCCATGCAGCGGGTTTCGGGCGAGGTGTTGTGGATGTAGATCGGGACCTGGTTCAGCTTTTGCAGGGCGGGTTTCGGAATCACGCGATTGATGCCGAGGAGTTGGCGATGCAACTCGGTCCGCACCGCCGCCCACGTCTGCGCACGAGACTTGATAAGGCTGGACTCGACGACGAGGGAGAAGCCGTCGAGCTTGAGATTCGTGTAAGCGGGCGGGGCAATTACGGTCAGGCAGAGCGCGGCGAGCATCTGCCTGAGTTTGGCACTTACGGGTTAGCTCCGCCGCTTCCGGACGAGCGCGATGAGACCCGCGCTCAGGGCGATGAGGGTTGCGGGTTCTGGCACAGGCGGTGGGTTCGGGTTCGTATCTACTCTGGCGGAGAGAGCAGCGGCAGCATAGTAGCTTTCCTGACCGAGAGTGCTTGCCTGAAGAAAGCCGATTCCAATCAAGGCGTCTGCAGGATAAAGGGTATGAGGGTTACCGATAAATTTGATTCGCGCAATGGGACCTTCGTATACCAAATTGCGGTCGAATACGGGAACGAACCACTCTTGGACTTCCAAACGGTAGTCGTAGTGCACTCTAGTGTAAGCGTACCAATCAACAAGCTTAAGTTTGCCGGTGCTGTAGCCATTGTTATAAGACTGTGTCCAACCTAGGCGACCAGAGATCAGTATTGTTCCATCGGCATCAAAGGTTTTTGGACCAGTGAGGCGTACGCTTTGCGCTTGTACGCTTGTAGCTAGGACAAGGGCTAGAGGCAGGAAGACGATGTTGCGAGGGTTGTTCATATAGTTCCCGACATGATCACGTTCCACTCGGTGGTGGAAGGTACTCCGAATTTGGTCTTCGTGCTGTCAGTCATTAAACGCGACGTATCCTGTACTTAGCTCCGGCGCTTCCGAACGAGGGCGACGAGACCCGCGCTCAGGGCGATGAGGGTTGCGGGTTCTGGGACGGGTGGTGGGTTCGGGTTGGAATCCATTCTTGCGAAATGAGAGTCGTCTGCATAGAACCCACTGTAGCTGTATCCGTAGGGGTTAATAGCAAATCCAATACCGATGTTAGCCCTTACCGGATAGGAAGTGTTGATATGTGGGAGGAATCTGATGCGTGCAACCGGACCCTCGTAAAGCATTTGTTTGTCAAAAACAGGAGTGAACCACTGTTCTACGCGAAGACTGTAGTCGAACCTTTGCCCCGTCCAATCGTCGAAGTTAATCAAAGCAAGCTTTCCGGTGCTGTAGCCGTTATTACGATTTTTGCTCCATCTTATGCGACCAGAGATCAAGATGGTTCCATCAGCATCGAATGTTTCAGGGCCAGTTAAGCTGATACTTTGAGCATGGGCACTCGCAGCGATGGCAAGGACCATTGGTAGCAGGACGAGGTTGCGAGGGTTGTTCATATGGTTCCCGACATGATCACGTTCCACTCGGTGGTGGAAGGTACTCCGAATTCGGTCTTCGTGGTGTCAGTCATTAAACGCGACGCATCCTCTTCTACTTAGCTCCGCCGCTTCCGAACGAGCGCGACGAGGCCCGCGCTCAGGGCGATGAGGGTTGCGGGTTCTGGGACGGGCGGCGGGTTCGGGTTCGAATTCACTCTCGCATAGATACTGGCAGAAGCATAGTAGTTTTCCGGATCATATGAGCCTGCCTGATGAAAGCCGATGCCAATTCGAGCGTCCGCAGGATAAAGTGTATGAGGATTGCCGATAAACTTGATTCGCGCAATGGGTCCTTCGTATACCAAGTTGCGATCGAATACGGGCACGAACCACTCCTGGACTTCCAAACGGTAGTCGTAGTGCACTCGAGTGTAAGCGTACCAATCAATGAGCTTAAGTTTTCCGGTACTAAAGCCGTTATGATTATTCTTGCTCCATCCTAGCCTTCCCGAAATGAGTATCGTTCCGTCAGCATCAAAGGTTTTTGGACCAGTGAGGCGTACGCTTTGCGCTTGTACGCTTGTCGCTAGGACAAGGGCTAGAGGCAGGAGGACGAGGTTGCGAGGGTTGTTCATATTGTTCCCGACATGATTACGTTCCACTCGGTGGTGGAAGCCGCACGGAAGGCGGCAAATCGGCCTCCGAAGAGTTTGATGAAAGTGTTGGTATCGATTCGCTGATTGCCTACGGACGCACTGCTAAATGCGAAAATCTCTCCAGTAATCGATTGCGCAGAGCAATTCCGAATGACAAATACCGTCCCGATCGGAACGGCGAGCAGGTCTGGGAGAACGAGGCGGTCATTTGGTGCGGGCAATACGGATACTGGTTTCCAGCGGATAAACGGATGGGTGAATGGAGAAAATGCATCTGGCTCATCACCGAAGAACTCAGATGCGTCCGTAACAAGGTACGACATGCTTTGTATCTCCGTTCGATAGGACGCGCGGCGAGAAATCGAGAAAGGCGCATTCCGATTAACATCTGGGACAAAGGCAGTGAGTTTAATCTCGTCGCCGACGTATTTGGCGAGATCGCCAGCTTGATTACCGGTCGAACTGCTTATCCCGGTAACGTCACCCATGTGGAACTGGCCGGAACTGCTCCGAATACTTAACTCAATCACGTTGGCACCGTTTGACCGGTTCATCCAGAGACCAGCGAATTGAGTGTAGTCTACTTTTCCACTGATTCTCCAGTTCTCCGGATTTGTGTAACCACCAAGAAGAATGCCGGAGGCTTGCGTGGCCCCGACGCCGCCGAAGCCAAGGGCATCTCCACCGGTGTTGTAAATCCAAATTTCGTCGACGGTTCCGTTGGACCCTTCAGCAGCTCCATAGTTATGCGGTCGAACGAGGCTTGCGACAGAGATTCCGCACTGGGCCTCGGCGCTCGTTGACCGATGCCGTTCTGGCGGAGCGAGGTCCATCGGTCTAGCCGTCATAGATAAAGTCTATTGCAAAGGTGTCGAATGAGACCTGTCACGTATTTCTGCAAATTCCTGGGATTTTTTGTCTGGTTTCGGTCCGGCTCGCGTTAATAGGCAATCCATCGTTAAGGTGGAAAATCCTCCGACGCTTTGCCCGATCCCGCACTGGCGCTGATAGCTTGAGACAGTGAGTACGGTTCAGGACTTTATTACGGCGGCGAAGGCGCGGGCGCTTTCGGATGAGGTGATTCTTGGTTTGCTTTCGGCGGCGGGGTGGTCGCCTCGGGTGGCCCAGCGCGAGATCACCCAATACTATTTGAGCACGATTGGGATCTCGGTGCCGGGGCGGAAGGGGCCGAAGGAATCGGACCCGCTGGATGGCTTTCTTTACTGTCTCGCCCTGGTGACGCTGATTGCTTGGGTGACCAGCGCGATATTTCTGGGGAACGGCCTGATTGACCGGGCTTTTTCTGCGGGGGACAACGGCGGCTGGCGACGGGATAGCGACTCGGTGGTTTGGCTGTTGTCCAACATCCTCGTCAACGCTCCCCTCTATCTGTGGGTGATGCGCACGTTGGAGCATCGGTTGCGCGCCGGGGTGACGTCGTATACGTCCTCGGTGCGGCTGTGGGTGTTGAGTGCCACGTTGCTGCTCAGCACGGGGGTGGTGCTTGGCGACATTGTTGTTGCCCTGGCGGAAGTGTTGCGCGGGGAGCCGCTGATGGCATCGCTCTACAAGTACTTGTATGCCGGCCTGGTTCTGGGCGGGGTGGCGCTGTTCTATTGGAGGGCGCTGAACGCGGGTCCGAAAGAGGGGGCGATTTGAAACATCTGCCGTTGCTCGCCGTGTTGCTCTTCCTCGGGACCCTATTGACGCTCTCGTTTCAGCGCCTCGGCACGCCGGTGGAGATGGGGAAGTATCGGCGGGACGCTCAGCGGTGGGACCGTTTCCGGCAGTTGATGACGGACATTGATGAGAAGATGCCGCTGCCGAAGAGCGGGAAGCCGAGGGTTTTTCCGAAAGTGGTCTCGAAATGGACGCTAGAGGGACCGAATTATTTGCCTCGCGTCGATCCGTTGACGGGTTTGCCGTTCGAGTATCGGTGGATTTCGGCGGACCGGGTGGAGGTTTGCATCGACTTCGAGCTGTCTTCGGCGGAATATCGGAGGCGTGGGGACCGGTTGCCGCCGTTGTTTTTCAAATATTTGGCGGGTCGAACGTGCGTGCCGGTTTCGGTTGAAGATCTTTCGGTTGCGAAGGAATCTTGGTGAAGTGGCCGTTTTTTGGGGGAAGGTTGTGGATAACCGGGCCGCAAGAGATACAGACGGGGCATTTTCGGGGTTCGAACGGCTTTTTTTGACTTTTTTCGTTAAGGGCCTTGACAATCGGTAGGGCGCTCTGCTTAAATATTCCTTGTCCCCAGCCGAAGGGCGAAGGGCGAGCACCTTGAAAGCTTCATAGGTAAGTAAGCGTTCAGTTTCCAAGACGGTTAGAAATAACAGTCAAATCGATGGCCTGAATCCTCCGAGCTAGTCTCGATGGAGGAGGGTACCCGCAAGGGAAACATCACAATCAAATGAGAGAACAATCCCGCATTATGCGGGGCAAACTTTCTTCGGAGAGTTTGATCATGGCTCAGGACGAACGCTGGCGGCGTGCCTAAAACATGCAAGTCGAACGAGAACTTCGGTTCTAGTGGCGAACGGCGGAGTAATACATGAGCAATTTGCCCGGAAGACGGGGATATACAGCCGAAAGGCTGGGCAATACCCGATGTGGCTTTATCTCGGCATCGAGATGAAACTAAACAGTTTTTTGCTTCCGGAGAAGCTCATGGCCTATCAGCTAGTTGGTGGGGTAATGGCCTACCAAGGCGACGACGGGTAGGGGGTCTAAGAGGATGATCCCCCCGAGTGGGACTGAGACACGGCCCACACACCTACGGGTGGCAGCAGTTAGGAATCTTGCCCAATGGAGGAAACTCTGAGGCAGCGACGCCGCGTGGAGGACGAAGGATCTAGGTCTGTAAACTCCTTTTTCAGGGAAAGACTTAGGACGGTACCCTGAGAATAAGCACCGGCTAACTACGTGCCAGCAGCCGCGGTAAGACGTAGGGTGCAAGCGTTGTCCGGATTTACTGGGCGTAAAGAGCGCGTAGGCGGCTTGTTAAGTGTGAAGTGAAATCTCTGGGCTCACCCCAGAAACTGCTTCGCATACTGACAGGCTTGAGGGATGAAGAGGTGAATGGAATTCCAGGTGTAGCGGTGAAATGCGTTGATATCTGGAGGAACACCCATGGCGAAGGCAGTTCACTGGTCATCTCCTGACGCTGAGGCGCGAAAGCGTGGGTAGCAAACAGGATTAGATACCCTGGTAGTCCACGCCCTAAACGATGGATACTAGGCGTTGGAGGTATCGACCCCTTCAGTGCCGCAGCAAACGCATTAAGTATCCCGCCTGGGGAGTACGGCCGCAAGGTTGAAACTCAAATGAATTGACGGGGACCCGCACAAGCGGTGGAGCATGTGGTTTAATTCGATACTAACCGAAGAACCTTACCCAGACTTGACATCGAGGGCAAGCCCATGAAAGTGGGCCCTTCTCACAAGGAACCCAAAGACACTTGTTGCATGGCTGTCGTCAGCTCGTGCCGTGAGGTGTACGGTTAAGTCCGCCAACGAGCGCAACCCACGTCCTGTGTTACCAGCGAGTAAAGTCGGGCACTCACAGGAGACCGCCGGTGTAAGCCGGAGGAAGGTGTGGATGACGTCAAGTCAGCATGGCAGTTACGTCTGGGGCTACACACATGCTACAATGGGCGCAACAAAGGGCAGCAATACCGCGAGGTGGAGCAAATCCCAAAAATACGCCCCCAGTTCAGATTACAGTCTGCAACTCGACTGTATGAAGGCGGAATCGCTAGTAAACGCAGGTCAGCTATACTGCGTTGAATACGTTCCCGGGTCTTGTACACACCGCCCGTCAAGTCACCCGAGTTGTTTTCACCCGAAGCCCGTGGCCCAACCGTAAGGAGGGAGCGGTCGAAGGTGAGGGGAGCGAGGGGGACTAAGTCGTAACAAGGTACCCGTACCGGAAGGTGTGGGTGGATCACCTCCTTAAGGAGACGTACTCTAGAACTGCAAGTCAGTACTAGACATCTCTAGGTCGACTGAACGCATTACTTACTTGTGGAGCTTTCAAGGAAAGCCCGAGACTCACAAGGTCTCGGGCTTTTTTGCGTTTAGAGGGTCTCTGACGCACAAAAATGCCGGGGCAGCAATTCTGCTGCCCCGGCATTCTGTTTGATTAGTCGATCACTTTGATCGTCTTCTGATCGATTTCTACGTACTTGCCAACCCGGAACTTTGCCGGGGCCTTACCGCGGAAGGCGAGCGCTTGCTGGTTGCCGCTAATCTTTACGCCACCCGATCGGCTGCCTCCGCTTGCGGCCGCGAACAGCACGACTACCGGGTCTGCTCCAACCAAGTCGCCGATGGTATTCCCTTCGACGTTAACGTTTAGCGCGTTCAGAATAATGACCGCCGCACCCCCCAGTTTCGGATCTGAGCCGACCCGCTCAAACGTGTTGTTGCGGATGTTGATGTTCTGCGTGCCCCGACCCTTCTTGCCGAAGCCGACCATAATCCCGCGCTCGGTGTCTCGAATCGTGTTGCCGATGATGTCGATTCCCTGAATGCCCTCGATGGCGATGGGGATTGGCGTCTTCTCAATCACGTTGTCCTGAACGATCACGCCCGACTGGGCCGCCGTAGCATCGAACTCGCTGTACTGGTTGAGCAAGATGCCGCGACGCTGCTGGTTGCGAATCTTGTTTCGCTTGAAAATCAGTGTGTTCATCGGCCGCTTCATTTCGCGCTGCGGAGTGGCGACGTCCACCACGATTCCGGTGCCTCCGTTGTCGTTGAAGTCGCAGTCAAGGATTTGGATGTTCTGGGCGATGTGATAATCGTTTTTGTTCTGCTCGATATCAATCGTGCCCGGCGATTTGTCGCTCGTGGTCCGCGTGAACTTGCATCGGCGAATGATCACGTTCTCGCCATCTCCGACCGTTATGCCGTTTCGGTTCTGCTTGTTGACGCCATCAAACTCGCAGTCTTCAATGATCAAGTCTTTGTTGTGCCGAATCACACCTTTATCGGCCAGGCCATCTCCGATGTAGAGGCCATCACCGCGGAAACCCACAAACCGAACCTTAGAGATCGTTGACGTCTCGACCCCGAAGAACCGAAGGAGGTCGGTGTGCTGTCGATAGCCTTCCTTCGCCGTGTTTCCCATGAGGGTCAGGTTCTGAATCTTCACCTGCTTTTCCGCGAGTCGGGCGGTTGCTCCAGCCCCGGTCACCGGGTTCACGGTGATCATTGCGCCCATGCCGCCATCGGATGTCCGGATGATCGAGCTCGGTCCGACACCTTCCAGGGTCGTGTTGCTCCAAAGGAAGAGGCCATTGCCTTCGAACGTCCCGGCGGGAATCTTTACCGTGGAGCCCGGGTTTGCCTTTGCTTTATCAAAGGCTGCCTGAATGGCGGCCGTGTCGTCGCCGGCCGCGGCCGAAGCACCGAACTCGGTGATGTCAAAGACCTGACCTTGAGCCGCCAACCCAGGGGTAGCGATGAGGGAAAATGCGAGCAGCGAGACCATCACCTCATTTGACGTCCGTCTCGTGCCATCGGTCATCGCTCTGGGCGCAAATCCGGAGTTTTTGCGTGTGTCAGAATCTCGGTGGCATGAAAGCGTTGACGTACCTCACCGTCCAAGACATTCTGTGGACAAACCTGCGGGTGACCGGCAACGTCCAAACCTACCGGTTTGCCGACCTCGAAGAGGCGACTTATTACCAGTACGCCTATGGCGGCAGCTCCGATGTGTTGCGACAAGCGGAGCGGTTCCTGACGGGGTTCGTGTCGAAGGCGCCCTTGGGCAAAGCGAACATGGCAACGGCATTCGTGGGGTTCGTCGCTTTTCTAAGGCTGAACAGCTTTGATCTGAAGCTGACCGACGGAAACGCGGCGAGCGTTTTTGAGAAAGCACATGGCACGGGCTGGATCAGCGAACTGGTTTCGCCGGTTGAAGATCACCATGGCGAAGGGAAAGCGAACGTGCGCGCGGCAATCACCAGCGTTCTGGAGGACTTCGCCGGCACGATCAAGACTTTGTCGGCGAATTAGTAAGCGACGTCTGTAAGTAGCGTGCAGCGAGGCGCTCGATGGTGTGCTGAAGCTCCTCGAAGTTAGTCGGCTTCACGGCGTATTCTGCCGCGCCAAGGCTACGTGCCCGGTTGAAGGAGGTCGCGCTGTCTTCTGAACTAAACACAACGATGGGGGTTTGTTCGGCAAAGCCTCGTTGCTGAAGCTGCAAAAGCACTTCGAATCCATCGACTTTCGGAAGCTTGAGATCGAGCAGAACGAGGTCCGGTGCCTTAGATAATCCGGCAATCATCTCGATCGCTTCCTGCCCATCGCGCGCGACCGCTACCTCTAGAACTTTGACTTTTCGTAGAGCCCGAATGATGAGCGATTCGGTGTCTGCGTCATCCTCGACCAGGAGCACCTGCGGGTCAACCATCACTAGTTTGTTATAGAGCACGAAAGAAGAATAAAGGTTCGATTCTTCGCAAGAATCGCAATTTCTCACTATCACGGTCAAGAAAGCGCAACGACCGGGAAAAGATTTGGAGCGGGTGGCGGGAATCGAACCCGCATAGCCAGCTTGGAAGGCTGGAGCTTTACCACTAAGCTACACCCGCTTAGATCATTTATTGTACTTGATCATTTTGTTCCGCGCCATAGCCAGCGCAGAGAAGTCGGCAATGTGGCCTCGCCATGGGCATTCGAGTGGTAGCCGTTGCCGGGTTGCCACATGAGGTCGTAGCCCATGAAGTTTAGGGCGCGCTCCATTTGCAGGTTGCTGTGCCACCAACTGCCGAACTGGTTCTCGATATCCTGCTTCCCGTCCTGAAGCCAGATCCGGAGAGGCTTCTTCGGGGTCTTGCGGATGAAGGCGGGATAGTCATCGCCGCCCGTTTCTTTTCCGTGCAACTTCGCAAGATCAACGTAACTGCCGATCCAGCTCAGGACCTTTCCAAATTTGTCGGGGTGGTTCCAGGCCACGGTGAAGGCGCAGATGGCGCCGCTGCTGCTGCCGGCAATCGCGCGTGAGTCGGGAGTTTGCCGCAGCTTGTACTTCTTTTCGACCTCCGGGAGGATCTCCGTGAGCAGGAATTCGCTGTACTGGTCACTCACTACGTCGTATTCGAAGCTTCGATTTGATCCGCCATCTGGCTTGGTGCCAGGCTCGAGGAAGATCGCGATGGTGGGCGGCATGTCTCCGGCGTGGATCAGGTTGTCAAAGCTCGTTGGAACGTAGTTTTTTGACCACTGGCCGTCTTGCCAAACCATGGTGCATGCGGGCTTGGCGGGGTCATACTGGGCCGGAACGTAGATCCACCAGTTCCGCTTCACGCCCGGAAAAACTTTGCTTTCCCACATCGGCATTTGGGTGAGGGTGCCTTTCGGCACGGTCGGCTTGGCGTAGGTGACGGGATGGCGAAGATAGGCCTCTACGGTGTCGGGCGAGCCGACGAGAGTGGCGTCGTCGACGATGACGGTCCAGCGAAATGCGGCGCCGTCGTAGAGCCCAACTGGTCCGGCCCAAAGGTCACTTGAGCCCGGCACCTTCTTAAGGCTGATGTTGACCGCTTTGTCATCGGAGAAGACGCGTACGGACTTCGCGGTTGCGGATCGGTAAGAGAACACGGCGTCGAGCCCGCGAACTCGGACCGTAGGCTTCGCGACCGGACCGAGGAGTTTTTCGATGCGGGGCAGGTCGGTGGCGGTCCAACTCTCGGATTCGATCATTTGGCGCAGATCGAAGGCGTTGAGGTCTTGGGTCTGCGAAGTGGAAAGGGCCGCCAGGGCGACAATCATGGCGGTAGCCGACATCATAGCGATGCCAGCTTAGTTGATTTTTGCGATTTGCTCAAGTCGAGGCGGCTTCGCTTTGCGCCATGTGGACGATGATGAGTGACCAGCCCGCCTCGGCAAAGAGATACAGCAGGAACTGCAGCGCGGGGTTGGGCATGGCGTAGATGGCGCTTACGGCCGGCAGCCAGAACGCCCAACAGGTGACGAGCATCGGCATGTAGATCGCTAAGAATCCGCCGTTCCGAAACGCGGTGCGAGTCCGCGAGAGACTGTAGCCGCGTTCGTGGAAGGCAAACATGGCCGCACTAAACGGGATGGTCACGAGTGGCGACGAGATGAACATGTCGGTGCAAACCTTTTGGATGAGAGTGACGAGGTTAGGCTCTTTGCCAAATACGCGGTCTAGCACCTGGTAGAGCAAGTCGATGACCATGCCAAGGAAGCCGAAAAACAAGATCTGAAACGGCACGTCCCGCCGGGCGAGGAGCGGCGCTCGTGATAATGCCCTCGCGGCTTGCGGGATCACGATGCTGGCGATAATGTTCGCGATTGCGGCGCCCATAAGCCCGGACCGGACTTTCGTTTGCGCGAGGTTCTCCGCAAAGGCTTGCACGCTGGGAACGCGGTAGTAGGCCACCGCAGCCGCTACAAGACAGACCTGAATGATCAGGAACGGCCGGAGATTGTTCCGGACCGCGGAAATTCCGGGAGAGGTGAGCTTTTGCCAGGTGCTCGGTGCCGAGGTCAACCGTGTCTCCGAACAAAGTCATCCATTAGCTCGGCGAGCGCGAGGCAACCGGCACGAGGAAACGCGTTGTAGATGCTGGCGCGAATCCCGCCAATGCTTCGGTGCCCGCGTAGCCCGGACATTCCGTTTGCTTCCGTTTCTGCCAGGAATGCCTTTTCTAGTTCTGCGCTGGGAAGCCGGAACGTGACATTCATCTTGGAGCGTGAGCCGGGTTCGGTGTGTCCTTGATAGAACTCCGGCGCGGCGTCGATTGCGTCGTAGAGAATCTCGGCCTTTGCCTCGTTTTCGGTTTCGATCGCGGCGAGTCCCCCGTTGTTTGCCCAATAGTCAAGGGCAAGCCGAAGAACGTAAATGGACCACGTGGTTGGAGTGTTGTAGAGACTTCCGCTCTTTGCGTGGACGCGGTAGTTCAGCATCGGCGGTAGGCCGTCTTTGCCCGTGGCAAGAAACTCTTTCTTGGCGATGACGACCGTGACCCCTGCCGGCCCCAGGTTCTTTTGCGCTCCGGCATAAATGAGAGAGTAGTTTTCGATCGGGAGGCGCCGCGAAAGAATGTCGGAGCTCATGTCTGCGACAATCGGCACGTTGGCGGCGATATCGGGCGCTAGTTGTATTCCCTCAATCGTTTCGTTTGAGGTCACGTGGAGGTATGAGCCGGTGGCGCCGGCAAAGTCCTCGGCGCCGGGCGCGAAGCTGTAGCTTCCATTACGTGAGACGTTGTGAGCCTGAACTGGCCCAACGGCCCGTGCTGATTCCTCCGCCTTCTCGCCCCAAGTTCCGTTGAACACGTACGTCGGGGTTTCATGCGCGAAGTTCATCGGCACCATCGCGAACTGCAGACTGGCGCCTCCCTGGAGGAACAAGACTTCATGGGAATCCGGGATGCTCAACAGGTTCCGAAGCTGTTGTTGGGCCGCCTGAATGACCTCCTCGAATTCAGCCGAACGGTGGCTCAACTCCATGACCCCGATTCCGCAACCGTTGTAGTCGTGAATGCCGGCTTCGGCGGCGGTCAGAACCGCCTCTGGAAGAGTTGCCGGTCCGGCGGAAAAGTTGAAGATTCGGGCCACGGCGTAAGGGTACCGGCGGGCTTGTTCACAATGATGGGGTGTCTGTTCACTTCGAACTTCTCGCCTCATGCCCGGTTACTAAAGCAAGGCGAGGACGACTTCACACTCCTCACGGCACGGTGGAGTCGCCGTTTTTCATGCCGGTGGGTACGGTCGGATCGGTCAAAACCGTCGGCAGCGAGGACCTTGAAGCGATCGGGTTTGAGCAGATTCTTTCGAATACTTATCACTTAAATCTTCGCCCCGGTGCGGACCTGGTGGAGAGGTTTGGCGGCGTCCATAAGTTTATGTCTTGGCGTGGGGGAATCCTGACCGACTCGGGCGGATATCAGGTGATGTCGCTTTCGGATACGCGGAAGATCGATGATGAAGGGGTGGTTTTCAAGAGCCACTTGGATGGTTCTTTGATGTTTCTCTCCCCCGAAAAGTCGATCCAGATTCAGGGGCAACTCGGGGTGGACATCAGCATGAGCCTCGACGAGTGCCCCCCTTACCCTTGCACCCGGGAGGAAGCCGCGGCGGCGATGGCCAGGACGCACCTGTGGGCACCGCGCAACCTAAGCGCCGCAAAAGAGGGTCAGGCGGTTTTTGGCATTGTGCAGGGCGGCGTTCACGAGGATTTACGGACCGAATCGGCCCAGTTCTTTAGCGAGTTGCCGTTCGCGGGGTTAGCGATCGGCGGCGTTTGCGTTGGCGAACCGACGGAGATGCAGTATCCAGTGGTTGCTCACACTGCTCCCCTTTTGCCCGATAACAAGGCGCGTTACCTGATGGGCGTCGGCCACCCGCAAGACATCCTTCATGCGGTCGAGTGCGGCGTCGATATGTTCGACTGCGTTCTCCCAACCCGCATGGCGCGTCACAACGTGATGTACACCCTTCAGGGACGGCACAACATGCTGAACGCGAAGTTTGCCGAGATGCAGGACTGGCTGGACGACGAAAGCGTGTTCTCGCCGTTGGATCGATACAGTCCGGCGTACGTGCGGCATTTGGTCCGCGCCAAAGAACCCCTGGGCGCGCGGCTTTTGACCCTACACAACCTCAACTTTTACGCCCGCCTGATGCGGGAGATCCGAGAAGCGATCACCGAAGGAACTTGGCGAGAACTTCGATCGCGCTACGCGAACGCGTAAGGGGGAGTTAATACTTCTTGAAGAAGTCCCACAGCTTGGCGGTCGCGTCTAGATGGCTGGTGTCCGGACCGGTCATGCTGGATGGCAATCCCGATGCTTGGCCTCCCGGCCAGCCGTGGCCCTGCCCTTCGATGGTCAGGGCAGTAAACGGCGCACCGCCTCGCAGGGGTCCGAACTCGTAGCGTTGAACGGGGCCGGCCATTTTGGGGCTGATTCCGCGTTCGCGACCCCCCATGCCCTTCGCGTACTTACCCAGTTCCTGCACGATGGGCGACATGTCTTGCTCCGTTCCCCAGGGGTTCTTGCGACGGCCGCCATTCCAGGGAACCAGAGGGTCTTCGAGGCCATAGATCGCGAGGACTGGCACCGGGCGGGACTTATCGGTTGGCATCACCCAAGGTGGCGCCATCACGGGGCCGATTGCAGAGAGAGGAACATTTCCCTCGGCGGCGTATCTCCAGGTCATTCCCGCCCCGTTGGAGTGTCCGGTCATGTAGATCCGGGCCGGATCCACGTTGAGGTTTTTCACCGCATGTCGAAGCAGATCGTCAAGAAAACCAATATCATTGACGCGAGCACGTGGACTGATGGCGTTCAATTGTCCGCTGTTCCATAGGTTCGGGTTCGTTCGAAAGTTGCTTGCGGCACTGCGAATGGCAGGCTGGCCGGTTGGCGCGAGGCAGAGAAAGCCTTCCTGCTCCGCCAAAGCTTGCCACCCATTCTTGGTGAGGTACTGATCTCCCCGACCTCCCGCGCCGTGCAAAACGACAACCAGTGGTTGCTTCTCGCTGCCTTCCCGCCGGCCGGCCTGGTGCACCGTCCATTCGCGCCCCTGGCTTTCAAACTTAAACTCAACCACGGGTAACGAGGGCAAAGACATTGGCAACATGGCGAACAGCATCGTGGAATAGACGGAACGCTGGGGGAGTAGTTCAGGCTGGCTGGGCCCTTCCGCGCAGAAAACCTTTCCAATCATTACCGGATCGTTGAATAAGTTCGTAAACTGTGGGCATGCCTGTTGGTCGCTTCCTTCTGTGCCTGCACTCGCACATGCCGTATGTACTGAGTCACGGAAAGAGCCCGCATGGGACCGACTGGCTACACGAGAGCGCGATCGAGTGCTACCTGCCCCTGCTGAGAACGCTCAAGCGCCTCGAAGCCGAGGACATCAGCCCGCGCTGGACGATCAATCTCACGCCGATTCTTGCCGAGCAACTCCTCGACCCAAGTTTTGCCGATGGCTTTGAGGCTTACTGTAAAGACAAAATCGCCTCCGCCAAGCAAGATCTTGAACGTTTTCGACTGAGCGGCGAGCTCAACATGATCGGACTCGCGAGCTTTTGGATCTCGCTGTTCGAACGTGGATTAAAGGAGTTCAAAGAGGATTGGAACGGAAACATCGTTGCTGGCTTCGGCGGGTTTCAGGAACGCGGACGCATCGAAATCATCACCAGCGGTGCGACTCACGGATACCAACCGCTGCTTGGAACGGACGAAAGCGCGCAGGCGCAGATCGAGCTTGGCGTTGCGGCATACGAGGGTTACTTTGGCAAAAAGCCTCGCGGAATTTGGTTGCCGGAGTGCGCGTACCGGCCGCGATACGACTGGAAGTCGCCGGTCGATGACAATGAGACACCTTGGGCGAGGCGCGGAACCGACGAAATCTTGGCGGAGAATGGGATCGAGTACTTCTTCGTCGACTCGCACATGATCCGCGGCGGAAAGCCACTTGGGACCTACGCGAACCAGTTCCCGCAGCTGGCGGAAATGTTTGCCAGAAGCTCGCGGTACTTCACGCCGCCGGAAGAGTTTCGCAGCGAGTACGAGCATTACGTTTTGCCGACGGGGCTCACCGTTTTTGCCCGCGATCCGGAGACGACGGTCAAGGTTTGGTCCGGCGACGTCGGATACCCAGGTGATCCGTACTACCTTGAGTTTCACAAGCAGTTGTATCCGGGCCGTCACCGCTACTGGCGCATTAGCGAGAACAAGGCCGACCTTGGACAAAAGCAGCCGTACGATCCGTACGAAGCGTATGACCGAATCGTGCGGCACGCCAACGACTTGGTGAACGTGCTGAAGAACACCCTCGCCCAATACAAGGGGCTATCGGATCGCGTGGGCACTTTGGTGGCGATGTATGACACCGAGCTGTTTGGTCACTGGTGGTTCGAAGGGCCGGAGTTCTTGTATGAGTTGGCAAAGGCTATTCACCGTGACGGCACGTTAGAGATGGTAAGCGGCGGCGATGTGCTGGACACCGATCCGGCAAAGCACCTGATCCACTTGCCGGAAGGCAGCTGGGGAGAAGGTGGCTACCACTCGGTTTGGCTCAACACGGATAACTCTTGGACTTGGAAGCGGCTTTATCCGCTTGAGCGAAAGCTCCGCCAGCTTGTTCGTGACCATGTTCCCGGTCCGGCAGATGAGATCATCGAGCAAGCCGCCAGGGAGCTCTTGCTGGCTGAAGCATCTGACTGGCAGTTCCTGATCTCAACAATGTCGGCGAAGGACTACTCAGAAGTTCGCTTCACGGACCACGCGGATCGCTTCGAGCGACTAGCGGCGTTGGCGGAAGCAAAGTTAGCTGGGCGCGAGCTTGACGGTGAGGAAGCCGCGTTCCTGTTGGACTGCCAGGAGAAAGATGCGCCTTTCCCCAAGATCGATCTGCAGATTTGGGCCCCGAAGGCGACATCGGGCCGGAAGTAGACTCCTTCCGTGTCGCTATCGCTTGTCGCCGCTCTCGCCGTCACTTCGGCTATCCAAACTAAGGTAGGTCCGGTACCCAAGCCGACAAAGACCCAATCAACCCGATTGCCCGCCGAAATGATCATCGCGGTTTCGGGCACTGCCGGGTGGTCTAAGACCAACTTAACTCCGATCCAGATTGCAAGCAAGATGGATCAGAGTCTGAAGGTCCTCAAACAGACTAAAGGGCAATACCGGTACATGATCGACACGCCAAAGGGGAGGGGCCTGGCCTTCGGAGACCTTTGGGTTCCAAGTCAAACAAAGTATCGCTTGGAGGTGCCATTCATTCCGACCGATCCGCGCGATCTCTCGAAGCAGACGATCGTGTCAGATGGCAATCGGTTTGGCATGATTGGGGCCGGAGGTTGGCAGAACGTTCGGCCACGCGCGCAGCGACCCAATCTCGTTTCTCGCCCTGTCCGGTCGAAGTGGCTTTATCAGATGGGTCGAATTGGTGTGGCGGGCATTGGTTCGACCGAGCGCCCATTTGCCGATTTGGTTCGTGAGCTTGGGCCAAACGGTTACCGAGTGACGGCGGAGCAACGGGTTTTAGTCGCTGGAACTGGGAAAACGACCTTCTACCGAATTCTTGCGACGAAGTCCGGCTCGCTGCTTGATTCCATTGAACTCACAACGGTTGGGACAAGCTGGCTGCCGTTGAACTTGCGGGGGCGCCGAGCCTTGGCGGCCAAGAAGGGCCAACCCGCGCCAAAGCCAGTGACTGCACTTTGGACGGCACGTTGGGAACCGGCTCGCCCGCTGGAGTTCGACCAGAAAAAATTCGAAGTACCAAAAAAGTAGACAAAATGTATACCGATTTGTTAACGAGTGTGATATAGTAACCACACGTGCAAGGGAGCATTGAGAGTGGCGGTACTGGGTACCGAGAGATCGCTGAGGAGCTGAGGCAGAACATCGGCTCCGGAAGGATCGAGGTTGGTAGTTTGTTGCCGACGGAGCGCGAACTTTACTCTCAATTTGGTGTCAGTCGAACGACCATCCGGCGCGCCCTCCAAGACTTGGTTCGAAGCGGATGGGCGGTTAGCCAGCCGAACCGAGGACACATTGCGAGCCAACCATCACCAGCTCGAGAGAGTCGGCTGGTAGCTTTTGTCGACCACGCAAATTCGATCCATCAGTCGCTCTTTTTCACCCTCTCCCAGTCCTTGGCGACCCAGGGCTTTCACCTCGTCCATATCGATAGCGAACAGCTCGGAACCGTTGGCGCAATGGAACGCGCAGCAGCTGAGGGTATGTACGGAGCTATCGTATGGTCTAAGACAAGTACTCCAGATGTACACCGCCTTCAGAGGCTCAAGTCGTTACTGCACGTGGTCACGATCATGCATCACCTCCCGGCGGTTGGTGCGGCGCATGTGCAGCCGAAGCTCTACGAGGGTGCGCGCATGGCGGTTCGGCACCTGCATCGGATGGCCTATCGACGTCCGGCGGTGACCGGCATCATGGACGGATTCCGTGCCCACCACGAAGGTTTTTCGGGATTTCTTGCGGCTTGTCATGAGCTCGACATTCATCCATCGCCGATGGACTTTTTGTTCTGCCGCACGAGTACATCGCAAGAATTAGAACTTCGGCACCTGGAGCGCAGGCTGAGAGACGAAGATCGTCCTGATGCAATCGTGATGTTGCAGGATATGTGGGTTGAACCGATAGGGCAGGTCATTGCGAAAGCTGGCCTGTCGGTGCCTGGCGACATTGCCGTCGTTGGGATGGGGAATGACTTCCCTTACTCGTTTAGCGGAACTGACCTCACGACCGTTGCTTACGATTGGTCTATGGCCGCCCAGCAGATCGTAGAGCAACTGCTCGAACCCGAGACTTCTGCCCTCCGCCACGCCCGTTCGCGGCAATTCGATGTTTCTCTTGTCATCCGCGGAAGCGCTGGAGAGCCCGTTGACCAGTGGTCAAACGAGCCCTACACGCCAAACCGTGCCATTCCGTTCCTTTCTGTACCGCAACGATCTGCGGGACGACCCGGCACCATGGCGGTGCCACCTACAGTGAAGTAGACCTCATGAAAAAAGCATTTACGCTAATTGAACTTCTTGTCGTTATCGCGATCATCGCGATTCTTGCCGCTATCCTCTTCCCCGTCTTCGCTCAGGCCAAGGCTGCCGCGAAGAAAACCCAGTCGCTCAGCAACGTCAAACAGCTTGGTCTTGGCACGCTGATGTACAACAACGACTACGACGGCTCCTTCACCATGGGCACGAACTCGTGCTGGTGGCAGCCAACCGACGGAGGTTGGACTTACAACGTTCTGCCTTACATCAAGAGCGTTCCAATTTTCGTGAGCCCAGGGGACCCTAAGAGCAAGGCTTCTTGGCCAGGCTGGATGACCGGTGTTACCGAAGCAATCAACATCTCGTACGCAGCAAATGGATATATGGCTGATAAGGGATCAGGCTGGGGCGTTTATGGCGTTATCGGTATGAACCAGGCCAATTCGCAGACACGACCAGACGGAACGTTCTGCGGAGCATGGATGAGCCGAGGAGTGACCGCCGAAACGGAAGTCACCAACGTGGCTGAAACGGTTATGTTCGCCGAAGCTTACGGCGGCTACCCAGTTTGGGGACCATCGAACTTCTTCACCGGCGTTAACTGGTGGGACTTCGTCGGCTTTGGTGGCTTGACGCCAAACCCTGCTCGAAACGGTACGGCCTACCAGGTGAACGGTGTTACCTTCACGAAGAACAACCGAAACGGTGGCGTAAACGCTGACTGGACCGGTAACAGCAACTTCGTCTGGGTGGATGGACACGCTACGGCGAAGAATCCGCAGTCGACGTTCCGAACCCCAACCGACAACACGACTAACCAGTGGGACGCTCTTCGCTGAGCTAGTGCATAAAACAATGACCGGGGTGCAAACCCCGGTCAAAGGAAATCCATGAAGAAGACGACTACTTTCATCTCAGCGCTGGTGCTGACAGTTGCATTGATCGGATGCGGCCCTTCCGATGCGACCTTGTCGAAAAACGAAGAAGAATCGCTCAAGAACCCTGGAAAAACCATCCCACCCGAGGCCGCTGCCGGGATGAGCAAAATGGGTGACCTGGTCAAGAAACAGCAGGAAGCCAACAAGGCAGCTGGCGTTGACTCACGTGGCCTGCCCATCGAGAGCTCTACCGAAAAAGAACCGCCAAAAGTCGGCCCGAACTGAGCTCGCTTAACCGGCCTTAACTGACCGCCGGGAGCGCTCGATATCGATCGTTTCTGAACAGCACGTTCAGAAACGACTTTTTTCCCTCACTGACGTTTAATTAGGTGTATCCTCAATAACAACTGAAGGAGTGTCACTTTGAAAAATCGCTGGCTAACATTTCTAACCACAGGCGCGCTGGCATTGTCCGCGTCGGTGTTCTCGCAAACGACGACGGAGATTAAACCGCTCCGCAAGGTCAACGTCACGGCGGCGCCGAAGATCGACACGCGATCCTTCAATCCGCAAATCTCGACCAGCTTCAACAAGAAGCCAAAGATCTCGGAAAACCCAATGATCTTGCCTTGGCGCAAGACGGGCACGAAGAACAGCCTGAAAGCAGGCGTTTCTGACTCGAAGCTTGACCATGGTGCTCAGCCGAAAATCACCTTCGGTGGCCCAGGATTCAACGGCGGCATTCCACCAGACTGCGACGTCGCGGTTGGACCTAAGCACGTTGTTGCCGTTGTCAACACCGTCCTCGCGTTCTACAACAAGACCACCGGCGCAAAGACGTTCGAGCAGAGCTACGATGCATTCTTTGCCGGAATCGGAGTCACGGGCGAAGTCATCTCCGACCCTAAGGTCATTTACGATCCCGTTAGCAAGCGCTGGTTCACCCTCATCATTGAGGTCGGATTTGCGACCCCGGCGAGCAAGCAGCTTGTTGCCGTGTCGGACGATGAAGATCCGAACGGAACCTGGTTCCGCTACCGTGTTGACTCAGAACTCACCGTTGGCAATGACAAGTTCTGGCTGGACTACCCTGGCTTTGGCGTTAACAAGGACACGTTGGTCATCACTGGCAACATGTTCGGCTACACCAGCGGATTTGCTGGAAACCTCTTCATCGTTTTGCCAAAGCAGCCGTTCCTCACCGGAGCGACCGCGACCGCAACCCAGTTCCACGACCCTCAGGGAAGCACGACAAAGATCGTGACCACCTACGACGCGACGGTCAATGCCGTTTACTCGCTGGGAGACTTCAACACCTCTTCGGTGAAGGTTAATGCCATCACGGGTGGCGCAACCCCATCGCCACGACTCTTCCAGAGCTTCGTGACCGTGCCAAACATCACCTATTACGGCTCCGGCGTGGTCAACGGCGCGGGCGGTTCGGTCCTCGACGGATTTGACGGACGCATCTACAATGCTTCCTATCGAAATGGCTCGATCTTGGGTGCTCACGGCATTCAGGTCAGCGATAGCGACACCCGACAGAAGGTTCGCTGGTACGACGTTCGAACGAACAACTGGCCATTTGGTGGAACTCCTTCGCTTCGACAAGCTGGCGATATCGTTGGTGGCACCGGTGAGAGCCTGCACATGCCGGCGATCAACATGAACTCGCGAAACGAGATCAGCGTTCTCTACACGCGAACCAGCCCTGGCATCGTTGCTGACTTGGTCTTCTCAACTCGACGAGCTTCGGACCCATCCGGCGTGGTTGGACGACCTACTTTGGTTGCCCGCTCTACCGCCAACTATCCGTTCTACCGATGGGGCGACTACTTCGGCGTTGCGATTGATCCAGTCGACGACCGAACCTTCTGGGGCTTCGGAATGGTTTCGACGGCCAACATTTGGGACACGTTTGTAAGTAGCTGGAGAATTCCATCGAACGGCGAAGGCGCGATTGCGTACAACGCTCAGACGGCGAGCATCTTCAGCGCACAAGGAACCTTTGTTTCTGGAACCCTCGCATCGGTCTTCAACGCCGATAACAATCTGTACCGAGTGAACTCCAGCCGAGTGGCTGGCTTTGGTCAGGTGACGGCAGTCGAAGCGGCCTACGGAACGACCTTGACGCCAGAAACTGCACAGTACTTGGGACTCAACCTCAAGTCGGCAGCGCCAACCGGAAGCACCGTCCAGGTGTACTTCTACAATCAAGTTAAGCGAGCCTATGAACTCGTAAGAAGCTACACCTCAACGACCACGGTGACGAAGATTGACCTTGCGGAAGCGCAGGCCAAGCTGTACCTCGCCGCTAACGGACAAGTTAAGGTTATGGTTCGAACCATCAACCCGGTCCGATCGGGCAACATGCCCCCAACCTTCACCCTAGGCTTGGATCAGCTCCAGCTCTTGGGCGAAGCAAAGCCGATCAACTAAGTTAAGGTTCGGCTTCAAAAAGGTCCAACGAAGAAATTCGTTGGTCCTTTTTTTGTGCCGTGTGCTACCTTTCTAGCGATGTCGCTCGCGATTTTTGCCACCCTCCTTGCCGTTTCTTTACCGGTGCAAGAACGCACGGTCGACCTGACGCCGATTGCGAAAGTAGAGCTGCCGGCACTCGACGAAATGAGTGGCATCGTGAAGAGTCGCCGGTATCCAAACACCTACTGGGTTCACAACGACTCGGGTGATGCGGCCCGAATCTTCGCTATTCAGCCAACCGGTGACGTGCTCTTCAAAGGCTGGGAAAACCGAAAGGCGGACGCGGGCAAAACGCCAGATGCCAAGCCTTACGAAGGCATTTCGATTCTTGGTGCGTTCAACCAAGACTGGGAAGACATCGCCATCGACGGCGACACGTTGTACTTAAGCGATCTCGGCAACAACGCCAATGCGCGACGTGATCTCGGAATCTACGTGATCGATGAACCCAACCCGCTCGAGGCACGCGAAGCGCACCTGATCTCGCGTATTCCGGTTCGATATCCCGAGCAGACTGACTTTCCGCCGAAAGCCGGGTACCGGTACGACTGCGAAGGGATCTTCGTCAAGGCCGGAAAACTCTACGTAGTGACGAAAGAGCGAACGCCGGGTGGAAAGCTGCCGGTGGATACGACCGTCCTTTACCGGCTCGATTCTCGCCGGACGGACGCGGTCAATCCACTGAAGCGGCTTGGCGAGCGCAAGGGCCTCGGCGGTTGGGTCACCGCGAGCGATTTGTCGCCGAACGGTAAGTATCTTGCGCTGCTGACTCAGGCGCCCTTTGCGAGCGTTTGGATTTTTGATGCATCCGGTCCGGACTCCCAGTGGCTCAACAAGCCGATCCGACAGATTCGGCTGAATAAAGCGCAGCAGTGCGAAGCCATCGGGTTTGAAGATGACCGCACGGTGCTCATCACGAACGAGCAGCGCGAAATCTTCAGGGTCCGCGTCGACTAGTTGACGTTGATCGATTCGATGGTCAGGGTTCCGCTGGCGTCGCGTGGGTTGACGTAGACGCCGGTTTGAACTTGCAGAACATCAATCCGGTCGGGCTTGCCGAAGCCGAGATTCGTGTTGCCGCCGTTACTGGGGCGGGTGTGCTGCAGTTGGCTCAGGGGGAACTCGTACTGCTTCGTGACCGGGTTCAGGGCCATCGGGGGCGTCAGATAGCTGTCGGTGCCTTGCATCAGGCGGAGCCGGAATTTCGGCAACGTTCCGCGAGCCTTGACCACGACCTTGCTCAGTCCTCGGGTTTCGATAGGGTCAGATGGGTAGCGAAGGGTGGCAAAGTACCGTTCTTCGTTTCCGAACTTGATCACGTTGAGCTCGGTGTAGCCTTGGGAGTCAACGGTCGTAGTGGCCTCGGCCCCGGGGCTGGTCTCTAGCAACCAGGCGGTTTGCTTTGGAATCACGACGGGCGGCGCGGGTGCGGGAGGCTGCCCAATGAGCATGATAGACGTTAGGGCGAGGGCAATTGCGAACGCGATCAAGATCGCGACGACAATTTGGTTTTTGTTTCCAGCCTTTTTGGCGGCGATCTGCGTCCGCGCCTTCTGCAAGTATTCAACCGGAACTTCGATTTCGGCGAAGGCTGCCTCCTCGGCCTGCTTCTGCTGCGCGGCTTCGCGGTCTTGCTCGTACAGCTTTAGGGCCAGCTCCTCCGCAGATTCTTCCTTCTTTGTTCGCAGCATAAGATTCAGTACGGAGGAGAGGCGATCGGGGTTTAGGCTCAGACCTGAACGGTGAGGTCGAGGGTGATGTCGAGGTCGAGGACTCGGCTGATGGGGCAGCCTTCTTCGGCGGCCTTAGCGGCTTCTTGAATGAGGGCTTCATCGGCGCCGGTTGCGACCACGGTGCAGGTGAGCACGCTTCGGGTGAGGGTGAGCTCTTCCATGGTGACGGCGGCAGTGGTGGAGATGGACTCTGGGGTGATTCCGCGCTCGCCGAGCTGGGCGGAGAAGGCCATGCTGAAGCAGCCCGCGTGAGCGGCGGCGATCAGCTCCTCCGGATTCGTGCCGGGAGCGTCCTCAAATCGGGTTTTGAACGAGTAAGGCGTGCCATTGAGAATGGTGGATGGGGACGTGAGCGTGCCGTGGCCTTCTTTTAGGTTGCCGTTCCAAACGGCCGATGCTGTTCTAATCATGTTGCTCTCCAAAACGCGTATGCGCAACTCAGTCTTACCCGCCGTTTCTGTAGAATGACGGCATGAGTCCCGAATTTCTGGCAAGAATCCCGAAGGTAGAGCTTCACGTACACCTAGAGGGGTCGATTCGGCCAGAAACTGTCCTTCAACTCGCCGCGCGCAACGGCATCTCGCTCCCCGCCGACACGGTCGAAGGGCTGCAGGCGTGGTACGCCTTTCGAGATTTCCCGCACTTTGTTGAGGTGTACGTGGAGGTTTCGAAGTGCATTCGGACGGCGGACGATTTAGAACTCTTAGTGCGGGAATTCTTGGAAGAACAGGCGCGGCAGAACGTGCTGTATTCCGAGTTCACCTACACGGTCTCGACGATCGAAAAGTACGCCGGGCTCGCCTGGAAGGATCAGTTTGCCGCGTTGCAGCGGGGATTGGCGTACGGCGCGGAGTTGGGGACGGAGGCGCAGATCATCATCGACATCGTCCGTGGCGACTCGCTGGAGCGCGCGCAGGAGGTTTTGGGCTGGGTGAAGGAAGGATTGGGGCACGGGGTTTGTGCCCTCGGGATTGCCGGGGAGGAACGACTTGGGACGGAACTGTATGCGCCCGTGTTTGAAGAAGCCCAAGCGCTCGGGATTCCGGTGGTCGCCCACGCCGGGGAAACGGTGGGGCCGGAGTCGATTTGGGAAGCGCTTCGGTTAGCCCACGCCAAGCGCATCGGGCACGGCGTCCGGTGCGTTGAAGACCCCGAGTTGGTGAAGTACTTGGTTCAAAACCAGACTCCGCTCGAAGTTTGCCCTTCCAGCAACGTCTGCCTCGGCGTCTATCCGTCGCTTTTCGAGCACCCGCTCGCGCGGATGCTGGATGAGGGAATGAACGTCACGATCAACTCTGACGACCCGCCGATGTTCGGCACTTCGCTTACGGAGGAGTGGATTCAGGTTTCCCGCGAGTTTGAGCTGACGGAAGACATGGTGTTTAGCCTCATGCAAAACGCCGTCAACGCCGCCCTGCTCCCGGCGGAACGTAAGGCGGAGTTGCGAACGGCGTTACGCGAAGGGTTTGCCGAAGCGGCGGAGTAACCAGTGGTGGCGGGCTACTGGCCCGCCACTTTTCTTACTTGGCTGCGCTGTGTTCGGACCACAGTTCTTCGAACGTACTCACGAACCGCTCGATCACCGCGAAGCCGCCTTGCCAGAACTCGGGGGAGTGGAGGTCTACTCCGACAATCGCCATGAGTTCGTCGGGCGATTTTGAGCCTCCGAGGCGGAGGACTTCGAGGTACTTCGCTTCGAAGCTCGGACCCTCTTGCTTCGCCTTTTCGTATAGCGAAAGCACTAGGAGTTCGCCAAACGAGTAAGCGTAAACGTAAAACGGAGCGAAGAAGAAGTGGCCGACGTAGCTCCACCACTGCTTGTGCTGGTCGCCCATCGTAACGCTGGTACCAAACATTGCCTGGAGCTCGGCTTGCCAGATTTCCCCGAATTGCTCGGATGACAGTTCGCCGGCTTCACGCCGGGCGCGGTGGCACTTTTGTTCGAACGAGAACATCGCGGCTTGGCGGAAGACGGTAGCGAAAATGCCTTCGGCCTTATCGGCGTAGAGGGCCAACTTATCCTCTAAGTTCGCCTTCGCGACTAGCTTTTCAAAGACAAGCATTTCGCCAAACGTACTGGCGAGTTCGGCGAGGGGGAGGGTGCCGTGGAAGTTGAAATAGCTTTGCTCTCGGCTGAGGGAAGCGTGGACTCCGTGGCCAAGCTCGTGGACTAGGGTCATCACGTCGTCCATCCGGTTCATGTAGCTTTGGAACACGAACGGGTGGGTATCTGGGGTGACGTAGGAGCAGAACGCGCCGCCTTGCTTGCCCTTGCGAGGCTCGGCATCGATCCAGTTTTTGTCGAAGAATTCGGCGGCGCGATCTTTGAGGGTCGGGCTGAATTGACCAAAGGCATCGAGGACGATCTCCTTTGCTTCCGGCCACTCTACCGGTGCTTCCGATTCGAACAACGGGGCGTAGCGGTCAACATGGGTGAGTTCTGCAAGGCCGAGCGCGTCGCGCTTAACGAGGTAGTACCGCTCGACGAGGCCGTAGTTTTCGCGGCAGAGCCGCATGACGAGGTTGACGGTTTCGGAGTCGAGCTCGTTGGAAAGGTGCCGACTAGTCTCGGACTCTTCCATCTTTCGCAGCCGGTCGTCGACGGCTTTGTCTTGGAGCAGATTGTTGTAGATAAACGTGATAGTCCGGTTCAGCTCGTGAAGTCCAGCGGTGAGGGATTCCGCCGCGGCCAGTCGCTTGCCGCGATCGGCATCGCGCAGGAGCGTTAAGACTTCTTGCTCGGTCGCCGACTTGGGCTCTTCGCCTGGGAGTTGAAGGGTGAAGACGTGGTTCGTGGTGACTTCTTCAAAGAGCCGCACCCAGGCGCGCGAGCCGGTGTTTGCCGTCTCTTCGAGGATCACTTCTTCGGCTTCCGAGAGGCGGTAGGGCTGGTAGCGTCGGCTGGCTTCGATGAAGTGCCGGTAAGGCGCAACCTCGGGATCATCGAGCAAAGGATCGATGATTGCAGAATCGACCTTTTGGAGTTCGAGTTCGGCGAAGAGGGTGAGGACGCTCAGCTCGGTGGCGAGCTCGCGCTGCTTTTGCATGAAGGCGCCAATCTGGGCGTTTGCCGAATCGGTGCTGAACAGCAGGTTGGCGTAGGAAAGCGGCTTTGCAATTTCGTTGGAAATCGCTTCAAGCTCGCGGATGGATCCGGCGAGGGTTGCGGCGGTTAGGCTCGGGTCGTTGATCTTGCCGCGATACCGTTCGGCGTACGCTTCGCACTTGGCCCGGGCTTCGGTCCAGGTGGCTTGAATAGCAGGGTCTTCTAGGCCAGAAAAAAGCACCGATAGGTCCCAACGAACCTGTGGAAGCGGCAATGACGCAGCGTCGCTCATTCCTGTATTAGACCCCAGCGATTGGGCCGCTAAATGATGGACCCAGGGTGCCGATTGGAATAGTAGTCCACCGCGTCCATGGCATCCTTCAGCCCCAGCCCTGTGATCTTCCGCAGGTAGGCGATCGTGTCGACTTTCGGCGCTGGCGTGTACTGAAGTTTGTAGGTGCTCACGAAATCGTCGATGACGGCTTCGACGTTGTGGCTCACGTTGAGCTGATCAATCTTGGCTCGGGTTTTTCGCCAGTCTTGGAAGGCGGCTTCGACGGCGGGACCATTGCCCAAGGCGCTTGCGGCGTGGCTCACAATCCCGATTCCCCAGCCAAACAGCGGAAACAGGAACCAAAAATCTCCTTTCCGAAGGCTGAGGAAGGCGAGAAAAAGGTTAACCAGTACGAACGGCAAGAGGTGCTGAAGGAACCCGTTTCGTCGCTCGGCATCGAAGAGGGCGCGTTCTTCTTTCGAGCTTTTCGTTTGGGCGTACTCCAGCTCGGCCGCTTCTAAATCGGCGGGAGAAATCCCGAGCTCATCGGCCATGGCTAGCAAACGCTGGCGATTGTCGGCTCCGGTGGCGGTGGGCATGCGGCGGGAGGCGATCTTTAGAATCTGCTCAAGATCTTCTTCACCATATTGCTCAAGGCGTGACACGGGAATATTTTAGCAAGGTCTGGTTCTGGGGCCAAGAATTTTGGGTCTATCGCGTCTCGGATAGGCTCAAATGACGCCCGTGTCCGGGCCGATATCCGACTTCCCGATGAAAGGCGCGGGAGAATGCGGATTCGGATTCGTAACCAACCTCCGCGGCAACGGCGCTTACGGTGAGGTTACGCACTTGCAGGCGCTGGACCGCAACGTGCATTCGCCAACTGGTGAGGTAGCTCATCGGCGCTTGGCCGACGGTTTTCTTGAAGCGATCGGCAAAGGTGGAGCGCGAAAGCCCCGCGAGCTTCGCCATGTTCACGAGCGTCCAATCGGCGCCAGGGTCGGCATGGATTCTTGCCACCACTCGACCAATTTCGGGATCGCCCAAGAACCCAGCCCATCCGCCATCGGATAGGGCGTAGCTGCGGATCGCGTGCATGATGACGGCATCGAGAAGGCGGTTTACGATCGGCCGGCTGCCCGGGCGGATGCTTTCGGTCTCCTCCGTGATTCGCGCCAGGAGTTCGCGAATGGGTTCAGCGCCGGAATCTCGGCGGACGATGATGGCATCGGGCAAGCTGCGGATCAGCGGGTGGCTCTGCAGGTTCCGAACCTGGACCAGCCCGGTCAAATACTGGTGAGTCGGTACGGTGTTGCCCACTTGATACACGAGGCCCGAACGGCACAGTTGATTGCTCTTGGCGAGTAATTCGGAGAACGGGATGGCGTCGATTCCCGGCTTCGTTCTGACGGAGGTGAAGATGGGCGCAAGACAAAGAGCGAAGTCGCCTTCTTCGAGAACGTGGAACCTTCCAGTAGCTTCCAGCAGGACGGAGCCTTGGAACACGAACATGATCTTCGCGCGGTCGACTTTGGGGTCGAAGGCGATGCCGAGGGGTTCCGACGTGATCACTCGACCGACGACTTCGCTGTCAATTTTCAGCGAGGTCATGAGTTGGTCGAGCAGAAACAAGTCCGGATGATCGGCCATGTTGTTCGGTTTATCTGACGTAGATCGTCCGGTCATGTGGGTTGATAATACTTGAGATGAGTATTGTTGTCACCACCCCAACCGGCCAAATTGGCAGTCAAGTTGTTCGCGGTTTGATCCGCGCGGGCGAGCGCCCATCGGTCATCGTTCGCGATCCTTCCCGCCTCGCGGCCGATGTTTTGCCATACGTTCAAGTCTTTCAAGGCGCTTCGGACGACGTGGAAGTTGTCTCGCGGGCGATTGAGGGAGCTTCCTCTATCTTCTGGTTGACGCCGCCGAACTACGGATCGCAAGACCCATTTGCCGACTATGCTCGGTTCGCCCAGACGCTCGTTGACGCGGCGAAGCGGACTTCGGCGCCGCACATTGTGCACCTGAGTTCGGACGGGGCCCAGTTCCGTCACGGCCTCGGGCTGATTGATGCCGTTGCGGCTTCGGAGCTGACTCTCGACACTCTAGGAGGAAACGTGCTCCACCTTCGCCCCGGGTTCTTCTATGAGAACTTCCTATGGCAGGTCGAGCCGATTCGGAGCGGCCACATCTTCCAGGCCGTGCCGGGTGAAACAGTAACGAACTTTGTCGCGACTTCGGACATCGCAGAAGTTGCAGTGCTCCGATTGCTGGCGCGGAATTGGACTGGGACGGAGACGCAGTTGATTCACGGGCCGGAGCGGCTCTCGTTCTTGCAGGCGACGGAAGCTATTTCTTCAGGGATTGGTAAGTCGGTTCAGTTTGTGGAGGCTTCCGACGAAGATACGAAGGCGGGCTTCATGGCGACGGGTGGCAGCGAAGCGGTGGCCGAGCCGTATGTTCAGATGTTCCGTGCGATGCGCGGCGCACCATCGATTCCGGACCCGCGGAATCCGTTTACGACCGGAAGAACGACTCTTGCGGAGTGGGCGTTCCGGGTTCTGCGGCCGATCGTCGGCTAGGGCTTTCCTGGGCTTCCTTCGGGGAGCCCAGCTACCCAGTCTTAGCTTTTTCAACAAGTTGGTGCAGCTCGGAGAGCCTGTTTAGAGTTGGCACTGGCAGACCCGTGAAACGCGGAAGTTCTCGGATATCACCACTATTTTGCCGCGAGAACGATGTGGAGTGGGTGTTTTCAGCAAAGAGCGCATCCAGTAAAAGCCAGCGCAAAATTCGCTGTTTCCAGACCCGAAATCCTTGTCCCAAAAGCACTTTGAGAAGTCCGTATGTGAATGGCACACTAAATAGTGCCAGCAGTAAGCCTTTAGAACTCGGATCCCAGTTTGATCCCCAAATGATGTACACGTGCCCTCCGAGGAAAAGGAGCCAGATAACTGAACAAAACAAAATGGCCTGAGCGAAGTCTCTGTCGTATCTGGATTTCATGCTCGCCTGGAATGGCTCCGACTCGAAGAAGGTCACTAACTCATCGACTATTTGCGGTTCGAGTCCGAGCGCAATCGCCGTATTCACGGCATCTTCCGAGCCTGCTTTCAATTCTTCCAAGCTCGGCTCGATCAGCTTCCTAAGCAACTCCTTCGGAAAATCGTCTACGTGCGGCACACCAAATTTTAGCTTTGAACTTTACGGAACACTCGAGTTTTTAGGTGGTTGGCGAAAAAAATTGAAGTTGTCGGTGAATCTCAGCACAAGCGTGGCCTAAAGAGTCTTTGGGTTTCCTTCGGGGAGCCCAACTCCACCAGTGTCAGATGTCCGACTAAACAAGTCGTACAGAGAACTAAGTTCGCCGAGGGTCGCCAGTGGAAGGCCTGTGGACCGGCGAAGCTCTCTAATCTTTTTGGCATGCGGCTGGCCAGGATTTTCCCGAGACCACGCAGCGAATTCGGCATTCGTTTGAAAAAGAGCTTCGAGAAACATTAGTCTTAACTTGCGCTTCTTCCAAACCTGAAGACCCCTTTGCATGCCGAACATGCTCGTGACTCCGTACCAGAATAGCAAACCACTTGGTCCCAAGATCACCGGTTGTACAAAGTCAGGCAGGTTTGGGCTGAGCCGCACGAACTGATAGACAATTAAGAGGATGCTTCCGCTGATCAGGCAGATCTTTCTTCCCACTTTTAAACTGCTCTCAAAACTGCTGGTTAAAATCGCCTGGATGTTCGGTGTTTCGTACTGCCGGATCACATCATCCGATTGCCGCTGACTGAGTCCGAGTTCGATGGCAATTTTTGCCATTTTGTTAGGATCAGACTCTGGCTCGCGCCAGCCCGATTCGATTAGCCGATTCAGTTCCTTCCGGGGAAAATCGTCCACATGCGGCACATCGAATTCTAGCTCTAAAGACTTAGGCTTCGATAGGCACCGCCACACCGCTGGCCTATCGTCTTTCTAAGCGTCGGATTTGAATCCCGGCTTGAACCCAGTTCCGAAACTCGTCTCGGTGTCGCATGCGGAACTGGGCAAAGAGATCTGTGACGGCTGCAGAGGGCAGTCCCGTTGAGTCCCTAATCTCCCTACAGGGGTCGGCTTGAAAATTACCCGGGTTTCGCGAGAACCAGTTGCTAAACATCCGTTCGGTTTGAAAGATGTCTGCGACTAAGCGAGTTCGGAACTCCGACAACTTCCAAATTTCGAATTTTGCCCTCGAGCCGAGTTCATCCTTAACCATGGCGCTAGCGACGCAGACAGCGACAACGAACAAGGACAGCTCCCAGAGGGTGAACTCATTCTTGATTGCCCAAGCTAAGGCGGCGATGGCGACGAGGATTGCGACAAAGATGAACGAGAGCGTACGCATCGTGGACCGTTGACTTCGGAATTCTTCGGCCAGGAGGGCCTGCATTTCCTCGGAGTCAAACTCCCGCTGTAATTCGACGCAGCGATCGTAGTCGTGACCGAGAAGCACGGCGGTGTGGATCGCGTAGCTGGGACCGGCTTGTAAATCCTCGGCGGTCGGCTCAATGAGCCGATTCAATTCCTTCCGGGGAAAGTCGTCCACGTGCGCCACACCGAATTCTAGCTCTGAACTAAACTGAATCCATGCGTTTTCAGGTGGCGTGTGCGCAGTTTGCACCCAAAAAGGCGGAGGTTTCGGCGAACCTCGATACGATCTCCGAGATCATTCTCCAATGCCAGGACGAAAACGTTGACCTGGTGCTGTTTCCAGAAACGGCCACGAGCGGATACTTCCTTGAGGGTGGCGTCATCGAAGCGTCGCTCTCGGCCGAGGCCCTGGCTCGCGGGCTACGAGAAAGGCTACAAGGCAAGCTGACCCGGCAAATCGACGTCGCGCTTGGCTTCTATGAGGCGGCGGAAGGGATCCTCTACAACAGCGCCTGCTACCTTGAGATGACCAACTACGGAACCCGTCCGGTGGCGGTTTACCGAAAGTTCTTCTTGCCGACCTACGGCGTTTTTGATGAGGAACGCTTCGTCTCGCGAGGGCGTGACTTGTCGGTTTTTGAAACGCGATTTGGCAAAATGGCGATCCTCATTTGCGAGGACATTTGGCACTCGATCATGCCGACGCTTTGTGCGGTGAACGGCGCGCAGGTGATCTTAGTCCCGGCCGCGAGTCCAGCCCGCGGATTCCGAGGCGAGCGGATTGAGAACCATGAGCGGTACGAGCGGCTCTTCCGAGGCGTGGCCGAAGAGCATTCGGTTTACGTGGTGAGCGCCCAACTTGTCGGGTTCGAGGGCGGGAAAGGATTCATCGGGGGATCGATGGTCATCGGCCCGTTTGGCGAAACGATTGGCGCCGCGCCAGTGGCTGATCCGCACCTTTTGATCGCGGATTTGGACCTCGATCAGGTGACGATCGCTCGGGCACAATCGCCCCTCGTAAGTGATTTGCAAGGAGCATGGGAAGATGTGCGCCGCTTAGTAACCCGCGCGGCGCAGTGACTTGCGTTCCTGATTTGAATCGGTTATAGTAGACGCATGTCTATAAGACTTGACATGATTGGGATCGTGGTGAATGATATCGCCCGATCTATTGCGTTTTACCGAGCGTTGGGATTGGAGATTCCGGACGGCGATGGCAGTCCGTACCACGAAGTGACCTTAGACGGCGGAGTTCGGCTGAGTTGGAACCACATCGACATGGTCAAGCAAATCGATCCTGATTGGACGGCGCCGACCGGTTACCGAATGGGCCTGGCGTTCTTGTGCGATTCGGTTGCGGATGTCGATGCGCGGTTTGCGAGCGTGATCGCGGCGGGCTTTGAAGCGCACAAGCAACCTTGGGACGCGTTTTGGGGTCAGCGGTACGCGCAGGTTTTGGATCCGGACGGGAACATCGTCGACCTGTTCGCGCCATTGCCAACGGACTAGGCGCAAAAAAGCCCGGCAAAGATTGATCCTTGCCGGGCTTTTGGATTTCGAATTAGGCGGCGAGCTTGCCGGCGAGGGTTGGATCCATTGGGACGCCTGGGCCCATCGTGCTGCTCATGGTGAGCGTTCGGATGTAGCGACCTTTCGCGGAGGATGGCTTGGCCTTGATGAGCGCGCCGAGGGCGGCCTTGAAGTTCTCAAGAAGCTGCTCGTCGGTGAAGTTCACCTTTCCGATGGCCATGTGGACGACACCGGCTTTGTCAGCTCGGTACTCGACACGGGTTGCGGCCTTGATTTCGCGAACGGCGGCGGCGATGTTGTTCGTAACCGTTCCGTTTCGCTTGTTCGGCGTTCGGGGGCCGAGGATTCGTCCGACCTTACCGATCTGTGGAGCCATTTCTTCCGTAGCGAGAAGGACATCGAAGTCGCGGAATCCGCCCTGGATCTTGGCGATCAGGTCTTCGTCTCCAACGGTGTCGGCGCCCGCATCTTCCGCAGCCTTGGCAAGGTCTCCCTTGGCAAGGACGGCAACCTTTCGGACCTTTCCGGTTCCGTGTGGCAAATTGGTGATACCGCGAACGTTCTGGTCGCTCTTCTTTGGGTCAATTCCGAGAACGACGCTGATGTCGACGGTTTCGACGAACTTGGCGGTCGCGGTCTGCTTTACCAATCCGAGGGCAGCGGTGAAATCGAGCTGCGTATCTTTGTCGACCTTCTCGGCGACAGCGAGGTAACGAGGCGAATGAGGGTTTGTGCGAATGTTCTGCTTTGCTTTTGGCATTCTAAAATCGGTTCCAACGTCCTGCGTTTGGCAAGACTCCCGACCTCCGAACCTGAGATGATACCTTCTTGCGGGGTGAACGGGGTTCTCTTGCCGGCACTCCTTCAGAAAGGAACAGTCCTGGACTCCTCCATGATCGAAGACTAGAGTAACGATTCGATAGAAATGAGCGGTCGAGGCATCAGGGGCACTTCTGCTTTTACCCATAGCGTGTCGAGCATTCGACCCTTCCGGGTCGGGTCCGATGCGAGCGTTCCAGGCATTTTCAATGCCTGGCTACCTTCTTGATCCCTCCGGGATCGGGAAAAGTTTGTGATCCTAGCGCAAGAATCGATTTTTCTGGTCACACATTTGAGTCGCCAGTTCGCAGATTGTTAGACCGAACTACGATTCTATCGGGTCGCATTTCTTGGCGCGGTTGCCTTTGTCTGGGAATCGCGGAGCTATATAGAAGGGTTGCCAGGCATTGAAAATGCCTGGCAGATGCGACACGCCCCGACCCCGGTAGGGGGCGAAGACTCGAGTAGCGACTCGGTAGAAATGAGAGATCGGGGGTCGAAGGACACTTCTGCGAATAACCATCGCATGTGGAGTATTCGACCCCTCCGGGGTCGGTTCCGATGCGATCCTTCCAGGCATTTTCAATGCCTGGCTACCTTCTTGATCCCTCCGGGATCTGCTGCCGATTCGGCTAGGTATTGAGAGCATTTCTGCACCACAACTTGAGAGCAAAGCTTGTTCAGAAGAAATAGATGGTTTTAGCGTGCGGCATCCCAATGCCTTCAGTCGCAACAATAAGTCTTCGACCCCTCCGGGGTCGGCGGTCACACTGCCCTATCCAGGCATTTTCAATGCCTGGCTACCATCTTTAATCCCTCCGGGATACTCGAAATTTGGGTCGGCAGTGCAGGACGCGCGCCGGAAAGGGGGCGGTTTTATCGAAACCACGCTCTGTTCAGTTCTCACTAACGAGAAAGCCGGACTTCTGTACAACGAACGGATGCACACCCTCTCCCCGATCCCGGAGGGATCAAGAAGGTAGCCAGGCATTGAAAATGCCTGGTACAGCGATTTCTCTTCCGACCCCGGAAGGGGTCGAAGACTCCAGAATCAATTTGTAATTCAGCTTGAAGCTTGGCGTTCGTCCGGAACCGAACGCCAAACTTTGCATACTTTTCACGGGTACTGCTTCATGCCAACAACGCATTCGAGCCTTCACGTTCACGTCATCTTTGCAACGAAAAATAGGGCTCCGTTGTTAACGCCTGAACTCATTGAAGATGTCCACGGCTATATTGGCGGCACCTTAAGGTCATTAGATTGCAAGCCAGTAGCGGTTGGTGGGGTTGAGGATCATGTTCATCTCTTGCTCGGCATGAAGCCCGTGCATCGGCTTGCTGACGTGATGCGCGAAACGAAAAAGACCTCATCCATTTGGATGAATGAGCGAACTCGAGGCTTTGCCTGGCAGCAGGGCTACAGTGCGTTTGGTGTTAGTGCGCACGAAATTCCGATGATGGTCAGATACATCAGTCACCAAAAAGAGCACCATCGGAAAAAGACACTCGTTGAGGAGTTGGCGGATGTGTATCGATTAGCTGGCATTCCGTTCGAGCCGGGTAATTTCGAATGACACTTGCCATACAAGCTGTCGGCTGTAAGTCTTCGACCCCTGCCGGGGTCGGGAGCGACGGGACCTCATCCAGGCATTTTCAATGCCTGGCTACCTTCTTCAATCCCTCCGGGATATTCGAACACGGTGCCAGATTGAGAAAGGAAGTGCGTGGTCATCCAGGTTGGTGCACGCGTTGATTGGTCCAGGTAGGAGCCTAGTAATCGAAAGCCAAATTCACGTTGCAAGGATCGTTTTGCAATTGCGAACACCCCAGGCAAACAAGGTTTGGTCGGGATGAGTGGGGTTCGGGGTCATTTCGCCTTGGTTCCTTCTTGGTACAAGCCGGGTCTTAAGTCTCCGACCCCGGGAGGGGTCGAAGACTTCTGGCCGCAGGCGGTAGAGAACTGGAACGCGGAGAAACTCTCGTCTCACAAAGACCTTACGCTTCCGGCTGGAAGGCTTCGTCGAGGGGGGCGGGGCTGATGTGGTCTAGGTAGTTGCTGATAGTCTTCAGGGCGACGCCGAGGAGGATTTCCATGAGGTTAGCCGGGGTGTAGCCGGCGGCGAGGAAGGTGTCTCGCGTTTCGATCGAGAGGTGGCCGCGTTCTCGGACGATTTCTCGGACCGTTTTGATCAGCGCTTGATGCTTTTCGTTTGGAACCGCTTCGCCAGCACGGACTGCGTTCACGATTGCCGGGTCGACCTTCATCATGCTCTTCAAGATCGTGCTGTGCGCCGCGGTGCAATAAACGCACTCGTTCTCCAAGCTCACGGCGAGCAGAATGACCTGTCGCTCGACCGGGGAGAAACCGGACTGGTTGTAGGCTTCGTCGAGAGCCAAGTAGCCCGTGATGACCGACGGCGAGTTGGCGAAAGTCGCGAACAAGTTCGGGATGAAGCCGAGGCCGCCTTTGACCGCTTTCAGCGAATCTAGGCTCTTTTCCGGCGCGGTTTCAAGGGTGAGTGGTTGAAATAGGGTGGTGGACTGCATATTCGTTTTCCTCTAACTGTCGAGTGACAACGATTACAGTACTGATCGGTACAAATGAGTTCCCGCTAATTTCAGGGATCCCAAACAAAAAAGCGCCCGACCCAAGTTGGGCCGGGCGCAAAGGCTGGAGAGCTTAGTTTGAGCGTCGTCGTCGGATGAACGCCGCAACGCCCGCGCCGAGGGCGAGGAAGGTTGCTGGCTCCGGTACTGGTGCGGATGGAAGGTTGCCGTTGAACTTGTACTGGTTGCCGAAGTGCAATTCAGCCGAGTTTGCGTTGCTCCACGACCGAGCAATCATGGTCCCTCGAATGTGCTTTGCTTGGTTGACGTTTGCGGACACCGCGAGCATCGAGCCATCGAAGTCGCGGTTAGAAATCAAAATGTTACGGGCTCCGGCGAAGTTCCAGAGAAGTCTGTTCTTGTTTGCGTAGTTGACTTGCCAGTTCCAATTGACCGTAGTTCCGTAGACATTGATGACAACCGTCTCTCTACCGTCACCTCCGCTCAAGTTAAGCGTGCTCAGGCTACTAAGATCGCGAGCGTTTACGTTATAAACCTTCAGGTTTCCGTTTCGCGTGTTCGCACTCAGGTTTACGTTGATGTTGTTTGGATCGGAAACGTTGATGGCTTGACCGGTCAGCGACGCAAGCTCCGAAGACTGGAAAATGCTGTACAGTTCTTGCCGTTCGAAGACTGAATACGAGCCTTTTACACCACCAGGGTTCAACTGGCCGTTCTGGATGTCGAGGGTTCCAGCGATACCGTTACCAACATGGACATTTCCGTGAAGGCTTCGGGCGACGCCCTGGGTGCTGATGCCGCCCACGTACATCGAAACGTTGGAAGTTCCGATAATGGTGGAGGCGCCGAGGTTGCCGCGGTTCACTTCGTAGGCCATGTTCCACCCGTATCTGACTGCCACCGCTCCGTCGCTATGTCCGCCGGTCGTGTTCGCCCCTTCAAATATGAAGGCGTTGAAATCGTTCGCGACTCCGAGGTCATCGGCCTGGGCAGAAGTGAACACCAATGCAAAAATAAAGGTGATGAAAAGAAATTTTTTCATGTGTGGCCGATAGATCAAGTTTGCTGGGCGCCATGGAGTTCAAGGGGTCGGGGTTTCGTGTGACACCCCTTTCGGAACACACGCTTACTACTGCTCGAGCGGAGAAAATTGAACACGATTGCAGTACATCCAAATGAGCCCAGCGCAAGTTCGGCCGGGCGCGATTACTTAAGCTTGGTTCGAGCGGCGTCGTCGGATGAAAGCCACTGCTCCCGCGCCGAGGACGAGGAGTGTGGCGGGTTCTGGAACTGGGGCATAGGGCAGGTGCCCATTGAACTTGTACTGATTGCCGAAGTGCAGTTCAGCCCCGTTTCCGCTAACCCACCTACGAGCGATCATGGTTCCCCGAATGTTTTTGACCTGGCTGACCGTTGCGTATTGTACGATCATCGAACCAGCGAAGTCGCGGTTGGCAACGAAGATGTTACGGGTATCTAGGAAGTTCCAAACCAACCTGTTCTTGTTTGGGTAGTTCACCTGCCAACCCCAGTTGACGTCAGCATGTCCGCGGACATTAACAACAACCGTTTCGTTGCCGTTTCCACCGCTTAGGTTCAGGGTGCTTAGGGTGCTCAATTCGCTGGCGTTGACGTTGTAAACCTTCAGGTTTCCGTTTCGCGTGTTCGCTCTCAGGTTTACGTTGATGTTGTTTGGATCGGAAACGTTGATGGCTTGACCGGTCAGCGATGCAAGATAGCTGGACTGGACACGACTGTACTCTTCCTGTTCGTTGAAACGGTACGATATTCTATCAGGGTTCAACTGGCCGTTCTGGACGTCCAGCGTTCCAGTAATTCTTTGTCCGACGTAGACGTCGCCGTGCAGGCTTCGAGCGACACCCTGCGTGGTAATGCTGCCACCAACAACCATAGCAACGTTGGGATTTCCTGTTATGGTGGATGCACCGAGGTTGTTGCGGTTCACCGCATAGCCCATGTCCCAGTGTCCTCCAACGGCCACCGCGCCGTCGCTCTGACCACCGATCGTGTTCGCGTCCGAAAAAATGAAGGCGTTGAAATCGTTAGCTATTCCGAGGTCATCGGCATTACCCGATGTGAGAACCAATGCAAAAATAATGGTGCTGAAAAGAAATTTTTTCATTGGCGGCAGGCAATGAAAGTTTGCTTGGAGCGATAGAGTTCAAGGGGTCCGGGTTTCGTGTGACACCCATTTCGGAACTCGGGCTGTACTGTAGCTTGCCCTCCGAAAAATGCATGCGATCGCACCACACACAAAAAAACGCCCGACCCAAGTTGGGCCGGGCGCAAAGGCTGGAGAGCTTAGTTTGAGCGTCGTCGTCGGATGAACGCCGCGACTCCCGCGCCGAGGGCGAGGAAGGTTGCTGGCTCCGGTACTGGCGCGGATGGCAGGTTTCCGTTGAACTTGTACTGGTTGCCGAAGTGCAATTCAGCCGAGTTTCGGTTAACCCAAGACTTAGCGATCATGGTGCCCTGGATATTCTGAGCCTGGTTAACGGTGGCGTTTACCGCGAGCATCGAACCATCGAAGTTGCGGTTTGCAACGGTGATGTTCGTGGCGTCTACGAAGTTCCAAACAAGCTTGTTCTTGTTTGCGTAGTTGACCTGCCAACCCCAGTTGACGGTGGTTCCGGTTACGTTGATGACAACCGTCTCGTTGCCGTTTCCGCCGCTGAGGTTCAACGTGCTCAGGCTGCTGAGCTGGCTAGCGTTGACGTTGTAAACCTTCAGGTTTCCGTTGCCCGTGTTCGAGCTCAGGTTCACGTTAATGTTGTTTGGGTCGGAAATGTTGATCGCCTGACCGGTCAGCGATGCGAGATAGCTGGACTGGTTGGTGCTGTAGTTGCGTTGCTGGTTGAAGATCGCAGCCGATGCGCTTACTCCACCAGGGTTCAACTGGCCGTTCTGCACGTCAAGCGTTCCGGTAACCGTCCCGGCGACGTGGACATTGCCTCGGAGGCTGCGGGCAACACCCTGGGTCGTGATGTTGCCGCCAACGTACATCGCAACATTTGAAGCTTCGGGAATGCTGGATGCACCAAGGTTATGCCCATTGACTTCGTAACCCATTTTCCAGTTGCCGCCGACGGCCACCGCGCCGTCGCGATGGCCACCGTTGGTGTCTGCGTTCTCAAAAATAAAAGCGTTGAAATCGTTAGCGATTCCGAGGTCTACCGCCTGGCCGGAGGCGAGGACGGAAGCAAAGATGGCGGTGGTGAACAGGATTTTCTTCATGGCTGACCAGCAACATTAGTTTGAAGGGTGCCATGTAGTTCAATGGGTCCGGGTTTCGAGTGACACTGCTTTCTGATCGTTAAGCAGTTATTGTTTGATGGCCGAAAAATGAACGCGATCACTCTTCTTTCGGGGAGGATCGAGAGTGTACGCATGATAGGCACGAAGCTCGCCAAAGCCCGCCGCCCGAAGCAGTTCGGCGACCTCGTCGATCTCGTAGGCCCGCTGCACGTGGACCTCTTCGAAGGCTTCGCCTTGCCACCAGAACTTCATAAAGACGGTGATCAGGCGGGTCGCCGGGTCCCATTCGCCATTCCAAACGTAGCGGAGTTTCGAACGCGGCTTCATGTCTGACTGGTCAAAGAGTTGCTCCTCGAAGGCGTACGCCATGTTGAGATCGAAGATGAACGAGCCTCCGGCCGGAATGTGGTTGGCGATGCACTTGAAGGCGCTTCCAAGCCGCTCGGGTTCGAGAATGTTGTTCAGCGAATCGAACATGCTGTACGCGGCATCGAACGTTTCGCCAAGGCTAAAGTCACTGGCGTCGGCGACGGTGTACGGGATTTGAAGCCCTTTCTCGTGGGCCTTTTGTCGCGCCAGCTCGATCATTCCCGGCGAGAGGTCAATGCCGGAAGTTGCGATTCCTTCGTTCAGAAGAAGCTCGGCAACGGTGCCGGTCCCGCAACCGACATCTAAGGCCGTACGGGGGTGAACATCTTGGGTCGCCAAGAGCAACAAGTAGTAACTCGCCCACATGTCATACGGAACCTTCCGCATGAGCTCGTCATAGTAGGGGGCGACGTTACGGAACGAATCAGCTTTCGGGAGAGACGCCATCAGATTTTTCGAGGCGCTCCAGTCGTTGGCTAACGCGGTTTAGATAGAGGAACAGGCCGAACCACACGAGGAGTGGCGGAATGATCGCGATTTGCCAATTTTGCATCTGGGTTGTCCTTTTCGATTTCGAGTAATCCCACGCGAACGCGGAGTTTGTAAAGCCACCAAACCACGCCACCGATCAGGGCAAACATGGTGTACAGCGTGATCGTGTATTCACGATCGAACCCGCCGTACTTGATCACGTCGGGGTGCAGCGATTGTACGACGCTGAGTCGTGGGTAAATGAAGATAAGGAAGATGATCGGAAGCAGCATGGCCATCAAGTACGTGCTGCTGTACTGGGATCTCTTTTCGCCTTCCAGCGATGCGCGGATGGCGAAAAACGCCATCGCCATGAGCATCACCATGAGGTAGCTGCTTTGGCGGGGGTCCCAGTTCCACCACGCTCCCCACTGGACCTTGGAAAAGATAATTCCGGTGATGAGCGTCAGGGCGCCGAGCAAGGTTGCCAGCTCCATAGCCGCTGTCATTCTCAGGTCCCAGATTTGCTTCTGGGTCTTAAGCGATCGAATCCCGAAATACGGGGCAATCGTCATCAGGATCGCGCTCAGAATGGCGCACGGAAGGTGATAGAAAACGATTCGGGCAAGTTCGGGGTTCTGGAACGACTTCGCGTTTGGCGCGGTGAAGGTCAGCACGATTCCCGCGCTTACCATCAGGCTGAACAAAAGGATTCCTAGCTTCTTCAACGCTTCCAAACCGCCGCGAAAAGGTATGGCCCGATCGCCAGACTAGCAATACCGTACCCGACCAATCCGTACCCAGAACGCCAGCCACCAGGGATCAGCCCCTCTCCCATCGAAACGCGCAAACAAGCGATACCCATGAAAACAATTGGGACAATCAGCGGGAGAGAGATGGCGCTTGCAAGGGCCGTCCGGTTGGCGGATTGGCTCGCAATCGCGCCGCAAAGGCTAATCACGCTGCCCATGCAGATCGAGGTTCCGAGCACTCCAAGGCAGTACAGGCCCGGGTCGACCAGCTTGGCCGAGGTGAGAAGAAAGAACAAGACAGAAACGACTGTGCCGTATGCGATGGTTTCGGTAATCGCAAACAAGGTCTTGCCCCAATAAACGGCATTTGGATGCGCGGCGAGGCGCAAGAGATCGGCGGTGCGCAACTCTTCTTCTTGGAGAAATCGCCGCGGAACCGCGATGACGCTCCCGAATAGCAGGCTTACCCAAACGAGGCCGGAAGCAAGGTTGCCTGGGAGTTTTGAGTTGAAGCTAGCCGCCGAGATTGCGAAGACGGCCATCACCGCGAACAAGCCCGCCGCAAAGAAGCCGCTCCGCGATCGAAATTCCACGCGGAACTCCTTTCTCAGAATCGCGAACAGCGCGGTTAGCGTCACGAAAGTCAGTTAACCAGATCAAACTTCGAGGGAAATCTCTTGGTTCGCTAGCCGCCGCTCGTTCGGGTCGTTGGTGGCGATGATAAGGCAGCCGCGCTTGAGTTGCTCGGCAATAAGGTTCTCCACCAGCTCGATGCCAGGGGCGTCGAGGGTGGCACTGGGTTCATCTAGCAGCAAAACCTTGGGGGCATGGAGAACGGCCATCGCGAGTTTGAGACGAGCGCGCATCCCGCTGGACAGCTTCTGGGCGGGCAAGTTTGCGGCGTACTTCAGGTTCACGAGATCAAGCGCGTTCCGATCGCCGGTTCCTCGTAGGTCGACCATCAGGTCTATGTGCTCCTGGCAGGTCAAGTCTGGATACACCGCCTGATCGATCGCGGCGAGCCCGAGAGGACCGCTCGTCACCGAACCTTCTGAAAGGGACTCAAGACCGCATAGGCACCGGAGCAACGTGCTTTTGCCGGAGCCGTTGGGGCCGGTGATGAGGAGCGCATCGCCAATGCCGAGCTCGAACTCGAGGTTCCGAAACAGCCAACGCGAGCCGAGTCGTTTCCCAAGGTTCTTCGCGCTCAGCACATCCAGAGTTTACGTCCGAAGCGCCGAGTCGTGGGACCGCTGGGGGAAGGCGATAAACTAACCCAGTGGAATTGTCGGAAGCGTTGCAACTCCGGCGCGGAAAGCGCTTGGTGCTTACCAATGGCGTTTTCGATATTCTCCACGCCGGTCATGTCCAGATTCTTAGCCAATGCCGTGCGCTTGGTGACCTTCTCATTGTTGGCGTGAACTCGGATGACAGCGTTCGGCGGCTCGGAAAAGGACCAGAACGGCCGATTCACAGGCTGGAAGATCGGATTGCCGTGCTCGAGGGTTTGCGGGCAGTGGATGGGGCGGTTGTATTCGAAGAAGACACGCCGAGCGAGCTGATCTCGATATTGCAACCGGAAGTCCATGTGAAGGGGGGCGACTACGTCGCCGACGATTTGCCAGAGACCGCGATTGTCCGCAGCTACGGCGGCACGGTGGTCATTCTGCCTTTGTTGGAGGGACGGTCAAGCACGCGGGCCGTGCGTGCCATGGGGTTGGACCAGTGAATGCTTTCGAGTTTGAGGCCGGGCAGCGGTGGGTGTTCGTTTTTCCGCATCCTGATGACGAGCTGGCTGTCGCGGCTTTCATTCGGCGCCTTTGCTTGGGCGAGGCAGAGGTGCATATTCTCTGGTTGCATCACACACCGGTCCGGAAGGCGGAATCCACCGCGGTTTGTTTGGACCTCGGAGTCGAGGAAAATCGGCTGCACTTTTGGCACGGGGAAGATGGTCGGCTCTGCGAGCAAATGGCAGAGGCGTTGCCCTGGTTGAACGAATTGATGACGGCAATTGAGCCAGATCGGGTGGCGACTTGCGCGTTTGAGCAAGGGCATCTTGATCACGACGCAACCCACGTTTTGGTCCGTCGCGCGTTCGCTGGGACCGTCCTTGAGTTTCCGCTTTACTACGGCTATCACACGATCATGCAGCGGATGAACCGGTTCTCGGACCCGGCAGGGCAGACCGTGCTACCGCTAACGGCAGAGGAAATCCGGCTGAAAAAGAGTTGGGCAAAGCGGTATCCGAGTCAGACCATCTACCGAGTCTTGTGCACCTATCACCTGTGTTGCGGAGTGCTCGGGCAGCCAGCCAAGTTGGCGACGCGAGAAGTTATGCGTCCGACAACCACGCGAGAATTTTTGGTTCCAAACCATTCGGGTTGGCGACGTCATCGACTTGAAGTTTCGGACCGTTGGGTTCGTTGGACCCTGGCGTACCGCGAATTTGAACGTGAGTACCAGCCGTCAGTAGGTCTAACGTCAAGTCCGGCCGCAAACTGAAAGCACAATGCTATCGATGCAGCCAAGCGAACTCGTTAGCATTCTTCAGCGGGAGAAGAAGCGGCGCGATCAAGTCAAGAATGGTATTCGATGGGTGCTGGCGCTCACCGCGGTTAGCAGTCTGTATTTGCTTGTCCAAAGCATTCTGAAAAATCAGTTCCCCGACTGGAGCGGACTCGGCGCGATGATTCTCTTGACCACCGGCATTGCCGCCGGCGCGACTCCGGGGCAGCGATTGGCGGCAGAGCAAGCGAAGCAACTCGCCGATCCACAGCTTCTTCCGGAGCTGCTTGATCTCCTCGATGCGCCAGAGGAGGATATGCAAAAACTGGTTGCGGAAGCGATTCTGGTCAGCGCGGCGGCGATGACCGCGGAAACGAGCCTCCTGCTCACCGCGACTCAGGCGTCGAACGCGGTCAAAACGTACGAAAAATCCAAGAACCCTGAACTTAGCGCTGCCCTGATTGCCGTTGTAAAACGATTTGCAGGGAGCGATGCTATTAGCCCGCTTGAACAGGTGGCGGTGGAGTCGGCCAAGGCTCAGAATGCAGACTTGGTCGGCAAAGAAGTTCCGGTCCGGATGGCACTGGCAGAGATCCGCATGCGAACCGCGCAAGCCACGATCTCGCAGCGAACGGCTGACGCCCCGGCAGACCAGACGGTACGCTCCTAAGCAATGTTCAAACGCTTAATCGATCGATTTGACCGGCTCGTTGGTCGCGGCGTCATCGATGAGGATTTGTACGAAGAGCTTGAGGAAGCCCTACTTCAAGCCGATACGAACGTCCAGACGACGCAGGAAATTCTCGAGGAACTGCGAAAGATCGTTCGGGAAGAGAAGATCACCGATCCGGCGGACATGCGCGAGCGGCTGAAAACCGCGATCAGCAGTCGGTTTAAGCAAGACGGTCCGGCCGGATTGACGATTAGCGACGAGTCGCCGACGGTGTTTCTGTTTGTCGGCGTGAACGGCGTGGGCAAGACCACGAGCATCGCCAAAGTGGCGAACCTGCTTCATAAGCGCGGGTTCAAGGTTCTGCTCGCAGCGGGAGACACTTTCCGCGCGGCGGCGATTGATCAGCTTGAAATCTGGGCGGATCGCATTGGTGTTCAGATCGTGCGGAGCCAACCGGGATCGGATGCTGGCGCAGTGATTTTTGATGCAATCCAGGCTGGAAAATCGCGCGGAGTTGACTTTGTGCTGGCCGATACCGCCGGTCGACAGCACAGCAAGGCGAACCTGATGACGGAGCTTGAGAAAGTGCTTCGCGTCACGGAGAAAGCGCTCGGTCGAAAGCCAGATGAGATTCTGTTGGTGCTTGATGCCAACACCGGCCAGAACGCGATTCGTCAGGCGGAAGAGTTCATCAAAGCCGCCGGCATCACGGGAATCATCCTGACGAAGATTGACGGCACGGCTCGCGGTGGCGCGCTGATCGGCGTGTTTGACCGGTTCAAGGTTCCAATCAAACTCGTGGGCACGGGCGAAAAGGTCGACGACCTGCTCGACTTCAAGCCTGAGCGATTCGTATCCGCCCTATTCGACTAAATCGGCGTACTCTGCGTAGCGGCGGAACAAGTTGTGGGCCGCCGGGTAGCACGAGTTTGGCGACATGAAGTGCGGGAACTCGAAGGTGATGATCTTGTCAACCGTCGGAGCAGCGGCTTCGATTTTTAGCTTTAAGTAGCGCCAATCGGCAGGGGGGAACTTGATGGGCATGTCCCGGTCGAAGCTCTCCACGTTCGACCAAATTGTCACTCCATGCTGGTCGCCCAGGGCGCGGATTCCGGCGTGAAAGGCAGGAAGCTGGTCGTAGTGAATCTGGCCATCTTGGAAAGCGCAGATGTCAAAAGCGCCCTGAGTTTCGGCAAAAATCCGCTTCCAGTGGTCGAATGATTCGTCCAGTGACATCACGTTTCCGCCGGAGAACTGCTTGGCACCTTGAGGAAATGGCGAGATCAGCACGGGGCGATCCAACGCCGATTTGCAGTGGCCACCGATGTGGTTGAAGAGCTCGATGATGTTGGCGTCGTTGCGGCTGGTTTCGTGGCAGAGGTACCAGCCGGCAAAGCTCGGGTGGTGCCCGTAGCGGGTGACGACCTCGTCAATAAACGCCTTGTTCAGATCGACCTCATTCCACCATGCGCCGCGCATCCAGTGGAATCCGCTGTCGAACGTGCCGAAGAACAGCTTCAGCCGAAACTCATCGGCCAAGGTGAAGAACATTTCGGCAAGATCGTCGCTGAGCGGCAGCAAGCCCGGAACCGACTTCGCGGGGAAAATGCACTTGTTTTGGTAACCGGCGCGGATGATGATGACGGTGTCGAGCCCGATTTGCTGATACATCGCAAACTCGCGCTTCCACTCTCGATGGCCCCAGTTTTGGCTAGGAATATCGTGCGTGATCTCGTCGAGAAAAGTGCCGGTGATGCGCGGAGCCGTCATTTGCCCGAATACGTTACCGGGTTAATCGGCGGATGCTGGCATCGCGGATCGCGGAGGTTTGCGCGCTGACGGTGAAAACGAGTGCTTCGCGCAGGATTCGTTGGGCGGGATGGGTGAGGACATTTGCGGCGCCCGCGCTTGCGGTGACGCCGGCCCAAGCGCATCGCTGCATCACGTCAATCGCCCAAGCTCGGGCTTCGAGGCGGGTATCGGTGGTTTCTTCCGCCGAATCTGAACTCAGAACGGTTAGGTTCTCGCGGCAGCGCTCCCACTCTTGGTTGAGCTGGTCGTAGGATTCTCGAAGCTGATCGGAACCTTTGTTTTCGACAACTTGCTGAACCACGTCCAGACCCGCGCGGGCGTTTCCGATCGCGAAGTGTCCTTGCAACGCGACATTGATCATGTCGTTTCGCTGAATCCAGCCGGACGGCTTAACGAATGCCACCTTGTCCCACGTGACCAGGAAGCGATTGAGGTCGACCGTTACGGTTCGGGCAGTTTCCATCGCGGCGAGCCGCATTGGGTTGGAAAGTCGAATGCCGGTTTGGTCACGGAGCGGAACAAGGGCAAAGGCGGCTTCACCGCTGGCGGTGGTAGCGCCGACGAGGAACTGCGGATAAAAGCCTTGGCCGGTGACCCAGGGCACGTGGCCATCGAGGACGAACCCCTCGTCAACGCGCTCGGCGGTGACCATCGGTGGTCCAGGACGGCGGAGCTGGCTAAATCCGATCCCAACGAGCCGCTGGCCGTTGCGGGTGCCGGGAAGAATATCGGCCTTGAGATCGGCATTGTCGCTGCCGTTGAGCATGGAAACGGCGCTTTGGTGTTGGGTTTGGAGGAAGGCGAAGACTCCGCTAGTGCGGGCGCACGCCTGCTGGAATTCACGAAAATCGGGTTCGGAGAGCGGTTCTCCGCCGTATTCCGCGGGGCACTTTAGACCGAGAAGGTTGGCTTCGCCCATCTCGGCGAGCACATCGGCCACGGCGTCGCTACTCTGGTCCAATTCCGCCGCGCGAGGAGCGACCCGGGTCGCAAGGAAGTCAAGCGCGGTTTGAAGTTGGGACATCGTTTGATTCTACGGAAGTTGGACCCAAAAACTCGAAACGCCCAACGACGCCTTAACAGAATCGTGGGCATAATTCTTGTGACATGCGACGCCGGACGAAGATTGTTTGCACCTTGGGTCCGGCGGTGGACTCGCGAGAAAAGATACAGCAGCTCATCAATGCGGGAATGAACCTGGCGAGGCTGAACTGCTCCCACGGCGACTGGGAAACGAAGGCGCGTTGGATCGAGTGGATTCGCGAACTGAGCCCGAAGCATGCTCCGGTCGGGATTCTCGCCGACTTGCAGGGGCCGAAGTTCCGAATTGGAATGTTGCCTGAGGCGGGGCTCGTCCTTCGCGCAGGTGACCACATCACGGTCGGACATAGTTGCCAGATTCCGATTAACCAAAACGAAATTTTGGATGCGATGGCGGCAGGAGATCGGCTGTTGCTTGGCGACGGCGAAATTGAGTTCAAACTGCTTTCTGGCAAAGACGTCGTTTTTGAGGCGAAGGTCATCAGCGGCGGCGTTCTCAAGAGTCGCAAGGGCGTAACGCTGGTCGGAAAGGCGTTCGCGGTTCCGGCGATGACGGATCAGGATCGCGCCGACGTCGAGCGGGCGATTGAGCTGAACTGCGACTTCATCGCCCTTAGTTATGTGAAGCATGCGGCCGACATTACGATGCTTCGAAATTTGATCGAAGCCAAGGATAAGTCGATCGGAATCTGCGCGAAGATTGAAACGCCGGAAGCCATTAAAGACCTGATTGATATCGTCGAAGCGGTCGATCTGGTGATGGTGGCGCGCGGCGATATGGGCTTGCAGATGGACCTGGAAGACGTTCCGCTGCATCAGAAGAAGATCATCGAAGCATCGAACCAGCGGGGTATTCCGGTCATCACGGCGACCCAAATGCTGGAGAGCATGATTCAGAACCCTCGCCCAACCCGAGCGGAGGCAACGGATGTTTTTAACGCGATCCTCGATGGAACTGACGCAGTGATGTTGAGTGGTGAAACTGCCGCAGGCGCTTATCCGATCGACTGCGTAAAGACGATGTCCCGAATCTGTGAGGCGGCCGAGGCGGTGTTCGACCGTGGGCGAATCGAGCGGGAGTTTAAGGAACGAGCCCGAGGACATATTCCGGCGACCGACGCCATTGCGCACGCCGTGAGCGACTTGGCGAGGCTGCTCAAGCCTAGTGCGATTTTGTGCAACTCAACGAGCGGCCAGACGCCGCGCTTGGTGAGTAAGTTCCGACCGAAAATGCCGATCTTGTGCGCAACCCGTTCCGAACGCACGCAGAGAAAGCTGTCCGTCGTTTGGGGCGTTGAGGCTTACTACATCCCATCCGAGCCAACCATGGACGAGACGCTGATGACGGTCTTAGAGACTTTTCGGTCAAAGAAGCGAATCAAGGACGGCGATCTGGTCGTCATGACGGCAGGAGTACCAATGGGAACACCTGGCAACACCAACCTCATCCAGCTTCACCGGGTTGGATCTGAGCGGGTTTCGGCGGAACTCAATGGCATGGATGGGGGCAAGTAACCTGAAGAAGTCGCGACGATGGATTGGCCCGGTGTTGGTGATTGCGGTGGGAGTCGGACTCGGAATGTACAAAAGCGAGCCTAGCTGGCGTATCTTTCGGGCCGAGAAAGTGAAGGCCGACGAACGCCTTGTCAACATGAAGTCGAAGCAGTCGGAGAACATTCGCACGCTGCAGCTCGAAGCGCGGTACGACAGCGCGATTGGTCGCGAAGAGCGAGCCCGTGAGCGGGGCTGGATCGACGAAAAAGCGGGCGAGGTTCGTCTTCAGCTCCCATGATGTTGTTGGCCCTTGGCCTGAGCGCGCCGCCAAGCCTCAGCTTTATCCGGACGACCGAGTACATCAACACCCGGATTGATCTGAACATCAAGTTCGTTGATCGCGTCGAGTTGCGATTTGGCGGCAGAGAGGGGACCGAGGTTGATTTGCACTCGGTCAAGACCGTGATCGATGAGTCCTCGGTTCCGGCGAGCCCGAACCTTGAGCCAGAGAAGTTTAAGTTCGATTTCTCCAAGCCTTTCCCGGAAAAGGAAGTCAGCGCCGGAGACCCAGTTTCTTGGTTGAGCCTTTGGGCGCTGGCTCAGATCCTGCAAAAGCCCGAAGCCAAGCGCGAGTTTGTTTGGAAGAGTCCCGAGCCATTCAAGTTGTCGGGCAAGGGAAAGTGGGGGGAGAAGGCCGAGTTGGTCCGGTTTGAGCTCACGAGCCCGAAGGAGCGCGTACCGGGCGGGGAAGAGTACGGCGAGGTTACGGTGACCTTCGTTCCGAATCCGCCAATGTTGCGTTAAACTTCGCGCAATGATTTCGCAGGCGCATTCCGCCACGCTGATTGGGATCGAAGCCTTGCCGATCGTCATCGAGACCGATTTGGGCGGGCATATTCAGGGCGATGGCGAGCGGTATTTCGTGCTCGTCGGGCTTCCCGATGCGGCGGTGAAGGAATCGAAAGAGCGCGTTCGCACGGCAATGCGGAACTCGGGCTTGAGCTTTCCGAACCGGAAGATCATGTGCAACCTGGCGCCCGGCGATATTCGGAAAGAGGGGCCGTGGCTGGACTTGCCGATGGCGGTGTCGCTTTGCGCGGTGCAGCATGATGTTCCGCAGTCTGAACTGGACGGCACATTGATTCTTGGCGAACTTGGCTTGGACGGCACGCTGAGACCGATCGACGGTGCCGTGAGCGTTGCCCTGATGGCGATGGAGAAGGGGTTCCGGCGAATGATCGTTCCGGAGCCGAACGCGGCAGAGGCGGCGGTCGCGACGGGGATTGAGGTTTACGGCGTTCGAACGCTGCTGGAAGCAGTCGAGCTGCTCAACGGAAGCAATCTCTTCACGCCGAAGCGGTTTGAGCACGAGCAAGGACCGGGACTGGTTTCTTACGATGTCGATTACGCCGACGTGAAGGGGCAGAAGCATGCGGTCCGGGCGTTGGAGATTTCGGCAGCGGGTGGGCATAACGTGCTGATGACCGGCCCGCCGGGATCCGGCAAGACGATGCTGGCCCGACGATTGCCGACGATCTTGCCTCCGCTGGCCCTTTCTGAAAGCATCGAAGTGACGCGGATTCACAGCGCGGCGGGGGAGAAGGGCGGGCTGCCCGGACTGATCTGGGAGCGACCCTTCCGGTCGCCGCACCACAGTGCGTCGCATGCGGCGATTGTTGGTGGCGGCAAGAATCCGAAGCCCGGCGAGATCAGCACCGCGCACCACGGCGTTTTGTTCATGGACGAAATGCCGGAGTTCGAGCGGCCCGTTCTCGAAGCGCTGCGGCAACCGCTGGAAGACGGCGTCATCACCGTCGCGCGGGTGTCGAATACGATCACGTTCCCGGCGGAGTGCATTTTGATCGGCGCGATGAACCCTTGCCCGTGTGGATTTAAGGGGTATCCCGAGCAGAAGTGTGTGAGTAATCCGTCGTCGTGCAACAAGTACGCGGGGAAGATTAGTGGACCGCTGATGGACCGGATTGACCTGCACATCGAGGTTCCGCGCTTGAAGCCAGATGAGCTGCTGGATTCGTCGGACGGGGAAAGGTCCGACGTGATTCGCGACCGCGTCATCGCGGCGCGGGCGTTGCAGCATGCGCGCTTGGGCGGGCACCGGACCAATGCCAAGATGTCGCCGCGGGAGATCAAGGAGACGGTTGAGCTAGACGAAGACAGCCGCGACTTCATGCGCGTTATCTCGGCTCGATTGGGACTCTCGGGCCGAGTGTTCGACCGGATTTTGAAGGTGGCGCGGACGATTGCCGACCTCCGGGGCGACGAGAAGATTGGTAAGAGTCACTTGGCGGAGGCGGTTCAGTACCGTGAGCGCAGCGAGGCTTAGGCCACCACGAACGAGATGAGCGGCTGGAAATCGAGGACATCTGCCTTTCGAAGAGCCTGAATGTAACTCTTTCGAATTTCGTCTGAGGCCATCCGACCGTTTGCGCCCCAAGATAGCTGTTCCTCAGAGATTTGTTCCAGAACGAGGTCTGCCGCAAAGCGCGCCCAGCGACCGTTGCCATTTGGGAATGGGTGAATCACGACGAGACGGTGATGAAGTCGGGCTGCGATTTCGATCGGTTTGAATGTGTTGAACTCGATCCAGGTTTTGGCGTCCTCGCAGGCATTGAAGAGGTCGGATGAGATCTTCCAAACGGGCACGCCGATGTTCTTCTCGGTTTTCCGAAACTTTCCGGCCCAGGTCCAGACCCTGCGAAACATCCGGTCGTGAAGTTCACAAAGCGTGGCCGGAGTCAATAGCGATTTTCTGACCGCCCGGCTCTTTCGGGCCCAAAGCATCGCCTCCCGAATGTTCGCTTGTTCGAACTCGTCAAGCTCCGCCCGAGTTGCAAGGCTTGGGATTAAGCCTTGCAACTCGTCGTGATCAATCTCGGTTTCGCCGTAGCGAGAGGTCATGAGCATGCGCAGTTACCAGAGGTTCCGGCGCGGGTTGGCGGAGTACTCGGCGGCGAGTTCGCGGACCATTCGAGCTTCGGTTTCGGGCGAGACGCCTTGGTCTTCGAGTCGCATGGAGTGCGAGATGCGGCGGATGTCTTTGGTTGCGAGTTCGGTTGCCCGTTGCTCAATCTGCTCCGAAAGGGGCCGACGCGGAATGACCAGCACGACAAGATCGCAATCGAGGGCGTTTGCGGCTTCTCGCAACCGGTTCACGGTGACGTGGCCGGAGGCTTCGGCTTTCTCAAGCTGATTGACCGCCTGCTTGCTCACATTCAGTCGCCCGGCGAGGACCTCTAGGGTGACGCCGAGGGCTTCTCGGATGGCACGGAGCCAACCATTGGCAGGCATCGTCGGTACAGATTCGGACGGGAACGCCCGGAACATCGCGTCCAGTTGGCGTCGGCGGATATCGGATACGTTCACAATTCAATCATTATGTTGACTTTCTGTTCAAAAAGTCAACTCAGAATTGGACAAAAGAAATTAAAAATCAAACTCTAACTTGACAATAATTGCAGAGTGTCAAACAAAAAGTTGACGAAGCAATTGGGCTGAATCCCTTGAATCGGAAAGATCAAGACGATAAATTTGAGTTATTGCCATTACCGAACGAAAGACGTACAGTTCGGTATGCGAAAGGCATGTTTGCTCGCTGTCGCGGCTGGTCTAGCCCAAGTCTCGTTTGCGCAGGTCAACATCACGCAGACGTTTCCGATTGATGCGCCGATATTGGAGAACCTGACGGCGACGCGGCAGTCGTTTTCTGGGGCGGATTTGTTCATCAATGGCTTCAACCCCGCGCTTGGGACTTTGAAGGCGATCACCGTGACCGCTTACGGGAACATGGTGGTTTATACGCCGGTTGAGAACACGTCTCCTGCGCTGATTTCGGGCGATCTGACGGTTCGATCAAAAGTGATCGCGGCGATCTCGGTGCCCGACGGGATGGGGGGAAGCGTACAGCTTAACGCGGTGAGGTTGGAAGGTTCCGATACGCGCGTTATCGCCTCGCCGCCTTTCTCGGATCAAATCTTTGGTAATCGACGGGAGCTTTATGGCACGGTTCGCATTACGAACACGCCCGGCAATGCGGCATTTTTCCGCCACTTCACGAGCCCTGGACAGGTGGTTTTTTCGGTGCTTCAGACAAACGATCACGAACTGCCAGCGGGAACTCGGGTTAGCCGAGACATTCCGCCCGTGTTTGGGCTTTACGGGCGGTTTCGCGGCACGATCCGCGTGACCTACACCTACATTCCATAAGTACGACTTACGGCCGGTTGTTTTCGTTTCTGGGATCGAAATTCCCGGCGTAGACGCCGGCGGGAATGTTGCGCCACCAGACTTGGTTCCACCGGCCGAACTTGGCGTGGCCATCGACATAGGTGTAATTCGCCCCGCCGGTGAAGGCGCGAATTTTGAGCGCTTTGGTTTCTTGCTTTGCGGAATCCCAGGTCATGTTCTGCATGAAGGCGTCGGGAATCTCGGGTGGATCTCCCCAGAAGAAGGGGGCGAAGTGATCGCGCACGACGTTATCGGGCGATGGGGCGAGATAGATGGTCGATGCTGGACCGGCGACGGAGGTGATGGTGGCGTACTTTCCGCCGAACTGAGCGCCGCTCATGTAGGCATTCAGGAAGTAGCTCGTCATTCGGTAGGTGAGGAACGTTGGATCGGTGGCCGGAAGGCTGGCAGGTGGCCAGTTCGAGGAGTTGTCGGCGGGGGACCGGTAAATCGCGCGGTTTTTGATGTACGGCTGAACGTGGTTGGTCCAGGTGTTTTCTGGCGCGGGGAAGTTGGTCAGCGGGAAGTAGTCGTCAAAGTCGTTGGCGTACATCATGATCGCCACGCCGAGCTGGCGGCAGTTCGAGAGGTCGGTGGTCTTCTTTGCGGCCTCTTTGGCTTGGGCAAAAACGGGGAACAGAATCGCCGCAAGGATGGCGATGATGGCAATGACCACCAGGAGCTCGATCAAGGTGAACGCTCGACGCATCCCGTGAGATTACCGGGGCAGCCAGACAATTTAAGTTCAAAGGTTGCGCCATCGGGGACGGATTGGGGTATCTTTTCGATTCGCGTCTCTGGACCTCGGTCCAAAAAGTGAGGCGTGAGCAAAAACTAGGCCACGAAGCACGTCTCGGCTAGGACGGGATACGGGTTCGGTAACGGCGGAAAAGTATGGCAAAGCAGTGTCTAATTGAAAAGCATCGCGCGGCGAAAAAGAAGTGGGAGCTTCTTAATGCCGAACAAGCGCGAATTGATGAACTCCCGAAGGATAAGCGAGCTGAGGCTCAGGCTGAATTTGATGCGAAGCGCATCAAGGCCCGAATGTTCAAGACGCGTCAGTACAACCGATGCGCTCTTACGGGTCGCGCAAGCGGCGTCATTCGATACTTCGGCGTTTGCCGACAGGCGTTCCGCGAGAAAGCGCACAAGGGCGAGTTGCCCGGCGTGAAAAAGGCGAGCTGGTAAAGCTCAGAAGGTCAAAAGAATATGCATAGCGATCCCATCGCGGACCTTCTTACGCGAATCCGAAACGGTGCTACGGCCCACAAGGACAGCGTCGATATTCCGCACAGCAAAATCAAAGTCGAAATCGTGAAGATTCTCGAAGCCGAAGGCTTCATCACGGGTCACGAGATCACGACTGAATCGAAGTTCCCAACCATCAAGGTTCACCTGCGCTACGACAGCAAGCGCAAGCCGCTCCTTACTCACCTGAAGCGAATCAGCAAGCCAGGTCTGCGTGTTTACAAGCAGATCGGCGAACTCAAGCCGCTTCGAAATGGTTTGACTACCCGAATTATCAGCACGAGTGCTGGACTCATGACCGACCGAGAGGCTCGTCGACGCAATATGGGCGGCGAAGTCATTTGCGAGGTGCACTAAGATGTCACGAATTGGAATTAGACCGATTACCGTTCCGGCGAAAGTCGAGATTACGGTTGACGAAGCAACCAACGTGGTTACGGTTTCCGGCCCTAAGGGTGCTTTGGTTCAGCCGATTTCCCGATTGCTGACCGTTTCGCAGGAAGGCGCTGAACTTAAGGTTGAGCGACCAAACAACCTCCGCGAAGCACGAAGCCAGCACGGCCTTGCCCGAACGCTGATTGCGAACATGGTGGAGGGCGTGACCAACGGACATGCCAAGACCCTGGACGTTATCGGTGTTGGTTACCGAGCTGCAGCAGCAGGCAAGAACCTGACGCTGAACATGGGTTACTCCCACCCGGTAGTCATCGAGGCTCCGGACGGCATCAATTTTGAAGTCAAAGCTGACGATAAGACGCGACAAACGCAGATCATCGTGAGTGGCATCGACAAGGCGCTCGTAGGCCAGGTGGCCGCCGACATCCGAAAGGTCCGTAAGCCTGAACCGTACAAAGGTAAGGGAATTCGGTACCGCGGAGAAGTGGTCAAGATTAAAGCCGGTAAGCGCGCCGCGGCTAAGAAGTAAGGAAAACAATGGCGAACAAAACCCGACAGGAACTGCGCCTTGCCCGGCATGCCCGAATCCGAAAAAGTATTACCGGCACCGCCGAGCGACCGCGCTTGAGCGTATTTCGAAGTTTGAAGCACATCAGTGCACAGTTGATCGACGACACCACCGGCAACACTGTCGCAGCGGCATCTTCCATCGAGAAGGAAGTCGTAGGTGGCAACGCCGAGGGTGCGAAGCAGGTTGGTCTCAAGCTAGCCGAGCGAGCGAAAGCGAAGGGCATCGATGCCATCGTCTTCGACCGCGGTGGCTTCCGATACCACGGCCGAGTGGCGGCGCTTGCAGATGGCGCTCGTGAAGGAGGCTTAGACTTTTAAACCATGCGAATGATGAACCGAATGAGCGGCAAACGAGAGAGCCGCTTTACAGAAGGACCGCAACTCGACGTTCGCGTGATTCGAACCAACAAAGTCTTCAAGACCACCAAGGGTGGTAAGACGGCTAGCTGGTCCATCCTCGTGGTGGTCGGCGACAACAAGGGCCAGGTTGGCGTTGGGCTTGGAAAAGCTCGCGGCATTCCAGACGCGATTCGAAAGGCGGAAGAAGCCGCCCGAAAGTCGATGTTCTTGGTTCCGATGATTGGAAGCACGATTCCGCACGAAATCCGAGCCATCAGTGGAACGGCGCAGGTCGTTCTCCGACCGGCTGCTCCGGGAACCGGCGTTAAGGCCGGCGGCGCGGTGCGCGCTTGCCTTGAAGCTGCGGGCGTCCACGACGTTCTATCGAAGTCGCTGGGAAGCCGAAACGCGATCAACATGGCGTACGCCACGATCGAAGCGTTCCGAGGACTCCAGTCCCCAGAAGAGATTGCCGCTCGACGAAGCGTGGATGTGCGAAAGCTCACTCCATGGATTGAGAAGGCACGAAAGGAGGAAGCAGATGCTGCACATTAAGCTATTCCGAAGTCCGATTGGCCAAACGCCGCGCAACCGCGCGACGTGTGTAGCTCTCGGCCTCGCTCGCCCAGGTCGCGAAGTTGTCAAAGAGGACACTCCAAGCATCCGAGGCATGGTTCACGCGATTCGCCACATGGTGATCGTGACGAATCAGGAAACCGGCGAAATCCTTATCGATGCGCGACTCATTAAGCGACGCGCCCTGACCCGGGACCATAAGCCCCCCGAGACGCACTAAGCCTACGTACACTAGGCACTAGGAGATTTAGAAAATGGCATTGCACAAATTTAATCCCGGTAAGGGTGGTACACGACCGAAGCGACGTATCGGTCGAGGTATCGGCTCGGGCATGGGTAAAACGGCAACCCGAGGTTCGAAAGGACAGCAGGCTCGCCGACAGATCCACCCGAACTTTGAGGGTGGACAAACCCCAATCCAGCGCCGAGCCCCGGTCAAGAAGGGTTTCCGAAACATCAACGCAAAGGAATTTGCGATTGTTAACCTGGATGACCTTCAGAACCTGTTCGAAGATGGCGCGGAAGTTACGGTTGCTGAGCTCTACAAGACCGGTATCGTTTCCGCTCACAAGGATGGCGTTAAGGTTTTGGCCTTCGGCACCCTCGAAAAGAAGCTTATCGTTAAGGCCCAGAAGTTTAGCAAGACCGCCGTCGAGGCGATCGAAGCTAAGGGTGGACAGGCCCTCGTTGTTCCGCTTGAGAAAGTCAAGAAGGGCAAGACGGAGGCCGAGTGATTCCTTCCGCATATAGCGGGAACTCGACCAATTCTGGTCGAAAAAGCGACAAGGGGCTTTCACTGCCCCTTGCCGAAACTATCAAGCGCGCTTGGGAAGATCCTGATCTCCGGCAGCGCTTGAGCTTCGTTTTGTTCATGTTTGCCGTGTATGCCCTTGGCGTACACATTCCGGTACCGGTTCCTGGCTTCGATTCCGAGAAGGTTGTTGACCTTCTGAAAGGCAGCCCATTCTTCCAGCTTCTCAACGTGTTCGGCGGAGGCGCCCTGCGCCGACTGTCCATCTTCGCGCTCGGTCTGAACCCCTACATCACCTCCAGCATCATCATGCAGGTCATGCAGCAGGCCATTCCGGAATGGAAGAAGGACATGCAAGAGGGTGGCGAGTATGCCCGAAAGAAGAACAACCAACGAACGCGAGGCTTGACCATCTTGCTTTGCTTCTTCCAAGGCTGGGGCTTTTTGCAATACATGCGAGTTGTGCCAGCGATTGCGGCTTTGACTCCGTTTGATAACGCTACAATTCTCATCTTCTGGACGGCAGGTTCGATCTTCCAGCTTTGGATGGGTGAACAGATCTCTGAGCGAGGAATCGGCAACGGCGTCTCCCTCATGATCTTCGCGGGCATTATCCTCTCCTTGCCATACCAGGCAGAAACGATCATCCGCGGACTGCAGACCGGAACGGTTGCTTGGTGGAGCATCATCGTGGTGCTTGCCTTGTTCCTGGCCGCGACCTGGTTCATCGTTTACTTCACCACGGCTCAGCGAAAGATACCGATTCAGCACATGCGCCGACAAGTTGGCACGAAAACGATGGGTGGTCAAACCAACTACCTGCCGCTCTCGCTCAACATGGCGGGCGTTATGCCGATCATCTTCGCCGTCTCGCTGGTCTACATTCCGAGTCAGTTCGCAGGAATGCTTGGTGGCGCGACCACGCCGGCGGGCGCTTGGCTCGAAAATCTAGGTTCGTTCTTGAATCCGGCTAACGGACAGGCGATTTCTCAGCAGGTACCGCTACCTCGAGGACTTATTGGGTGCTTGTTCTACACAAGCCTCATCATGTTCTTCAACTACTTCTGGACCGCGATGCAGTACAACGTCCAGGATATCGCCGACAACCTGAAGCGACACGGCTCGTTTATTCCGGGGGTCCGACCCGGTAAGCAGACCCGTGACTTCTTGGATGCGGTGATCTCAAAGATCACGCTCGTTGGAGCCATCTTCATCGCGCTCGTTGCGCTGTTGCAATACGTCACGCCGGCTTTGGCTCGGATTGATGCCAGCTTCGTTTCCGTTATCGGTGGCACCTCGCTGCTGATCATGGTTAGCGTTGCGCTGGAAACGATGCGACAGATCGAGTCGAGCGTTTTGATGCGGCAGTACAACCAGTAAAGTTCACGTGTACGGAGAAGGGTCGCCGACACCCGTCGGCGACCCTTCATTTCATTATCATTTGCCACTAGCCATGAGCCAACTTCCTGCAGATCAACCTCACGCGATACCACCGCGGCGATTGGTGCTGGTCGGCCCTCCCGGTGTGGGAAAGGGCACGATGAGTGCACTGCTCAAGGAGCGACTCGGGCTAAGAACCCTCTCGTCCGGCGAAATCTTCCGCCACGAGATCGAGATGCAGACGGATCTCGGACGCATGGCCAAGCGATACATCGATCACGGCGAGCTCGTGCCGAACGGCGTTACGATCGAGATGATGTCGAAGCAACTTCACGATCCGCAGATCAAGCTGTCTGGCTTTGTGCTAGACGGTTTTCCAAGAACGGTAAAGCAAGCGGAAGCGTTGGATGAAGTGCTTTTCGAGCTTGAGCAGGGGCTGGATAAGGTTGTCAGTCTTGAAGTTCCGCAGGAAGTGATCGTGCAACGGCTCACTGGTCGCATTGGTTGCACCAAGTGCGGCGAGATTTATCACAGCAAAAACAAGCCACCGAAGCGAGAAGGGGTTTGCGACCGATGCAACAGCCCGCTCTTCGTTCGAGAAGATGACCGACCCGAGACGATCCGAGAGCGAATCCGTGTCTTTTGGGAAACCACCGCGCCGGTGATCGAGTACTACGCGAAGACTTCGACGCTCCAACGTGTCGATGCGAGCCACGGTCCAGAGAACACTTACGCAGCAATCTGCAGCTGAACATTTCAAAGCCCTAAGCGTCATTTCGAGTGACACTGGGTTGTACATGAACCGAATTTCTTCCCCGTTGATGGCTTGCCTGCTCGCATTGGGGCCTGTTGCGCTCGCAGATTGGACGCAGTTCGAAATCGCGTACACCATCCGAACTTTGTCCGGAAAGCAGAACGTGGAGAACTGGAGACGAACGCGCCCACTCACCGTGTCCAGCTTCGAAACTGCTACGCATCCCGCGCTCCGATCTGAGATCGGGACTGCGACGCTGACGCGCGCGAAGGCAAGTTGGAAACTCGAACTCAAAGGAAGGGGCTACGACAACGTAGCGGTTTGGGACGGCAGGAGACTGTTTGTGAAGGCCCAGGGCCACGTTTTGGTCTTGCCTACCTGCGATCCGACTTTTTTAGAGGTTCTCCCGAGGATCGGGCTGAATCTGCCCGGGCTGCAAATTTACAAGCCGGCCGAAGTACCAAACGCGGTCTATGTGCTGGAACATCGATCTCGCCGAAGTGATCGCAAGCTCATCTATAACTTCACGAGTCTTGTTCCCGCAAGCAAGGGTCTGAAAGTGCAGCCAGCGGCCAACTTCCTCGGGGCAAACTTTGAGCGGCGCGTGAGTCCGACCAGATTCGAGACCTTGCTCGACACTGAAAGCAACTTGAGGTACGAAACCTACCATGTAGTTTCGAAGCAGAACGTCAAATCTGAGGCAGAAATTTCGATTCTGCCCCACCTCTCTGAGGGAACAGTTCTACAGTTTCCGGGGCCAATCTCGTTCTCCTTCGATCCAAAAGGTGGGAGTCTGGACGCGCAGTGCGCGCGAGCAAAAGCCGCCAAGGCTGGAAGTGGCAGAAAGTTGGGTGCTCGCCAGAATCTTCTTTGAAAAGCGATGCTAGGGCGCATTGATATACTAGGAGCGCGTGATCAAGGTCCTTTTTGTATGCCTAGGCAATATATGCCGTAGCCCGATGGCGGAAGCGATTTTGAAGCACAAGGTGGCGGCTGGACCATTGCGCGGGCGGGTGAAGGTGGATTCCGCCGGTACGGGCGATTGGCACGAAGGTCAGCTTCCGAACCCGAGAACCCGAAAGGTTTGTTCGGTAAACGGGATCACCGCAAACTCATTGGCCCGTCAAGTGAACAGCTTGGACTTCCGCGATTTTGACCTCATCATCGCGATGGATCGCAAGAATCACCGCGACCTGTTGGCTTGGCCCGGCAGCGTTTCCGAGAAAGTTCACCTCATGAGAGATTGGTTAGGTGAACCAGAGACGGATGTTCCAGATCCGTATTACGGAAACGAATCGGACTTTGAGCACTGTTTCGACTTGCTAAGCCGAAGCTGCGACGCCCTTTATGCAGACCTTATGTCCCGATTCACGACCGATCCCGGTACAATGTAGAAGAATGGCGAGAAGACCGTACCGGCCGCGAACAAAGGACATTGACAAAGAGAAGGGGATTGAGCTCGAGGGCTCGGTGCTGGAAAACCTTCCGAATGCCCGATTTCGCGTGAAGCTGGACGAAACCGAAGGCGAGATTCTTGCTCACGTCAGCGGAAAGATGCGAATGCACTACATTCGAATCCTTCCTGGCGACCGTGTGAAGGTTGAGCTCAGCCCATACGACCTCACCATGGGTCGAATCACGTACCGATTTAAGTAAGCAGGCCGTACGTCGCGATGTCCGTCCAGGCTCCGTGGGCATCGCGCCGGAACCGTCGGTGAGTTCCTTCAAGTTCAAACCCAAGTCTTAGCGCGACGTTCGCACTCTGAACGTTACGAGTGTCACAGCGAAGGATTAGCTTTGTTGATTGGAGCGCCGTGCGTGCTGTCTCCAGCAAGGCGTTGCAGGCTTCGGTCATGTAACCGTTCCCGGTCTCGGCGGTGGCGAGCCAGTAGCCGATTTCAAATTGCCGGATGTCCCACTGGCACTTCACAAAACCGGTGACGCCAATTGTGCTGCCATCGGATCGTTTCAAAATGCGGTAATTCAGCTCGTTACGCAGGGTGAATTGCGCGCTTTGTCGACGAACATGAGACTCGACTTGTTCAAGGAAAATCCCGTCAACTGCCCAGTCTAAATACTGAGCCAACTCGGGCTGGGAAGCGGCCGCAGCCGCGTAAAGGTCCTTTCCAGTATCAGGCAAGTGCCGCTCAAGAAGAAGTCTTGGCGTTACAAGTGTGTCCGGAACATGAATGAGGATCGGGTCCACAGTTTCGATTATGGGTGGCCAGGTGAAGAAGTACTAGCGGTGCTGACGCTCAGCCGTTGGGCGTACCCGATTACGATTACTGGTGAAAATACTGGGCTGAACAGGATTTTCACAAACAGGCGAGAAGTTATTGCGAGATCGGGAGGGGCGTTGTGGTATCCTTCCTGTTTGCGCCCAGGTGCCTGATGGCTAGCATGCGTCGCCGATATTTCACGGCGAGATTGCGATGCTTTATGTAAGGACGAGTCTGGGTGACGATTTGAAACATGAAAGTTCGGGCCAGTGTTAAGCGAATTTGCGATAAGTGCAAGATTGTCAAGCGCAATGGAGTTGTGCGTGTAATCTGCATCGTGCCGAAGCACAAGCAGCGACAGGGTTAAGGCGTTAAAGAAGCATGGCGAGAATTGCAGGTATTGACCTTCCGCGCGATAAAGCGGTGATTTACTCTCTTCCGGTCCTTTACGGGATTGGGAAGCACAACGTGCATGATCTGGTCGCGAAAGCGGGCATCGATCCACGCACTAAAGTGCGTGACCTCACGGAGCAGGACATTACTCGGCTTCGAGAGATTATCGACGCTGACTATCAGGTTGAAGGAGACCTTCGCCGAGAAGTCGGTGGAAACATTCGCCGACTCATCGAAATTCGATGTCTTCGCGGAATCCGTCACACCCGCGGCCTGCCCGTTCATGGTCAGCGAACCCGAAGTAATGCTCGAACGCGTAAGGGTAAGCCCAAGACGGTCGCCGGCAAGAAAAAGGTCAAGAAGTAAGGCTTAAAGATTTATGGCACGAAAGACAGTTCAGAAAGGCAAGCAGAAGGAAAAGAAGAATATTCCGGTTGGCGTTGCTCATATCCACGCTTCGTTCAACAACACGCTTGTTACGATCACCGATCCACGAGGGAACACGATTTCTTGGGCCAGCGCCGGAAACGTCAACTTCAAAGGAAGTCGAAAAGGCACTCCGTTTGCTGCGCAAGTTGCCGCGGACAAAGCCAGCCGACTCGCTCAGGATCACGGCCTTAAGAAGGTTGAGGTTTTGGTGCGCGGGCCGGGTTCCGGTCGAGAGACTGCCATTCGCGCTCTCCAGGCTTCCGGGCTTGAGGTCACGACTATTGTCGATGTGACCCCGCTGCCACACAACGGTTGCCGCCCGCCAAAGCGGCGCCGAGTCTGATCTCTCTTGCAGGGGGCTTCGGCTCCCCTCGCCATTCCGCAACCCACGATTACGATGCCGCAAATTACGACCCTTGATCTCCAAACCGAATACGGGAAGTTCATTCTCGAACCGCTTGAGCGTGGCTATGGCCACACGCTCGGGAACGCACTGCGCCGCGTCCTGCTGAGCTCCATCCACGGAGCCGCTGTCTCTGCGCTTAAGATTGACAAGGTTGCTCACGAGTTCGCGCCAATTCCAGGCGTGAAGGAAGACGTTACGCAATTGATGCTGAACCTGAAGGATTTGGCAATCAAGGCGACGCCAGAGAATTTTGCAGAAGAAGTTGTTCTCCACATCGATGTCAAGGGTCCTGGTCGCGTGACCGGCGCTGACATCGTTTGCCCAGAAGGCTTCAGCATCGCGAATCCAGAGATGTATCTCGCGACGATTAGCGACGAATCCAGTCTGTCCATCGAACTTTACGTTGGATGGGGAACGGGCTATGTGCTTCCAGAGAAGCAGGACAAGTACAAGGGCATCATCGGAGTCATTCCTTTTGGCGCCCAGTACACGCCGATCACCAAGGTGAACTTCACGGTAGAAGCCACCCGCGTCGGAATGCGAACCGACTACGAGCGACTTGTGCTCGACATTTTCACCAACGGCGCCATCGCTCCGAACGACGCTCTTTCTCAGGCTTCGCGAATTCTTGTGAAGTTCTTCGAGATGTTTAGCGACCTTGGAGAAGCCGGCTACGAAGCCAGCATTGGTATTGAGCTTGACGAAGATTCTGCGTTGCTCAAGAACGTGCCTGACCTTCGCATCGAAGAACTCGATTTCTCCCAACGAACGTTTAACTGCCTTCGACGCGCTGGTATTTTGACCCTGCGCGCCCTGGCAGCCACCAACGAATCTGATCTCACCTCCATTCGAGGCTTCGGCAAGAAATCCTTGGTTGAAGTTCGCGACAAGCTGGGTGAGCACGGTCTGGAAATGAAGCCACCGAAGGGCGGCGTACGCATTCTGGACACCCTCGACGATGACGAGGAGGACGAATTCTAACCACCGGCAGTCCGCCGGAAACGGAACCAGGAAACAAGCATGAGACACAAAGTTGATCACCGTAAACTCGGACTGCCAACAGATCAGCGCATGGCGCTGCTCACCAATTTGCAGCGGCAGTTCATTCGACACGGCTACCTCCGAACGACCCTCGGACGAGCTAAGGAGCTTCAACGACTGGTTGAAAAGCTCATCACTCTGACCAAGCTCGAGGATGGGCTGGAAGCACGACGCCGAGCCCGAAAGGTTCTCGTTGGCCACAGCAGCAGCTCGCCAAAGCCAGAGAAGGTCCTCGCAGGAAAGACCGCCGCAGAGAAGACCGAAATTCTCGCCGCGCGAAGTCTGATCAACGGCGAAGATCTCGTCAAGCACCTTTTTGACAACATCGGTCCTCGCGTTAAGAACCGACCGGGTGGCTACACCCGACTGACGAAGCTCGCGCCACGACGTGGCGACGCCGCTCCGCAGGCCGTTCTAGAACTCGTTGACTAAGTCCGGGTAACCGGACCATGAGACTTAAACTTGTAGTTGCCTACGATGGCACCGACTTCCGCGGCTGGGCCGCACAAACTGAGCAGAGAACTGTTCAGAGCACATTGACGAATGCTGTTCGCCTAGTCTCGGGCGAGGAAATCGAGATTCAAGGAGCCAGTCGAACGGACTCCGGAGCGCACGCGAAAGGGCAAGTTTGCCACTTCGATACGCACCGAGGAATTCCGGTCGAAAAGTGGCCGAGCGTATTGAACAAAGTTCTGCCGCCAGATTTGGCGGTGGTTTCTGCAAAGAAGGTTCAGCCGGAATTCAACAGCCGATTTTACGCTCAAGATCGCTGGTATCGCTATCGGATCTCTACCGGAGATCCCGATCCGCATCGAAGCCGCTTTCACCACTGCTATGGCAAACCGCTCAATCTGGAGCGGATGCAAGCTGCGGCAGAGGTCTTCCTTGGAGAACACGATTTCCGCGCTTTTACCGAGGAACTGGATTTTCACACGCTCAACACGGTGAGGAAAATCTTTCGTTTCGAAGTAAACCGGGTGCGAGATGAGGTGTGGGTGGACGTGGTTGGTACCGCTTTTCTTCGCGGAATGATGCGAAGAATGTCGGGAGCGATTCTAGAAGTAGGTCGTGGTTACCGCCCCGTCGAAGAGGTCAGCAAACTCCTTGAACTCAAGGAGCGGGAAAACATTCAGTGGCCGGTGGTATTGCCGGCGCGCGGATTGTGCCTCATGCGCGTTCGATATGAACGTCGCCCCAAAGACAGCAGACTCAATAAAAATTTGAAAGACCCGAAGGGGTGACAGAAACAATGAATCGAACATTTACAAATAAAGGCGAGTACACCGATCACAAATGGTATGTGGTCGATGCGGCCGGTATTCCTCTGGGGCGTTTGGCTGGACAAGTCGCGAAGGTCCTCCGCGGGAAGGGTAAGCCGAATTTTCAATACAACGTTGACACGGGTGACTTCGTCGTCATCATCAACGCCGACAAGGTAGTTCTCACTGGCAACAAGGCTGATGAGCTCATTTACTGGCACACCGGTTGGCCAGGCGGACTTCGCAACGTTTCGCGCGGCAACCTCCTGGAAAACGATCCGGTGAAGCTGGTTGAAAAGGCCGTCTGGGGAATGACTCCTAAGACCAAGCTCGGTAAGGCACTTTTCAAGAAACTCAAGGTTTACGCGGGCTCAGAGCATCCGCATGCGGCACAGAATCCGGAGCCGCTCAACGTCCGGAAGGAGAGGAACTAACGCATGGCAGAATCAAATTACGGAACGGGCCGACGCAAGTGCGCGATTGCACGAGTCTGGATCACTCAGGGCGAAGGCAACATCAGCATCAACGGTCGAGACTTCAAAGAGTATCTAGGCCGACCAGTTCTTGAGATCCTCGTCAAGAGCCCACTCGTTGCTCTCCAGATGGACGGACGATTTGACGTCAAAGCCACCTGTAAGGGTGGAGGCATGGCCGGACAGGCTGGCGCCGTCCGACTCGGTATCTCCCGAGCCCTTCTGCAGTACGACGAAACCCTGCGAAAAGAACTTCGCGGTCATGGCTTCCTCACCCGGGATTCCCGCGTCAAGGAACGAAAGAAGTACGGTCGAAAGAAAGCTCGACGTGGCTTCCAGTTCGTTAAGCGCTGAGAACTCGTTCTCACCCGCAAACTCAATCATGGGTTCCAAACTTTGGTTTGGAACCCATTTTTCATTTAGTTCATCCGCTTTCGCACGCTTTTGACGGCGTGCATATAACCGTCAAACTCATCGCTAAGGCGGTAGAGGACCTCCGCCTCTTCTTCAAACGGCGATTCTCGATAGGACGAAGCGATGTAGTAGCTCGCCTTTCCTTGGGCTGGTGCATCAATCAAACCGTCAACATGACCAGCCTTCCGCAGGTGCTGGAAATACTCGGGGTACATCCCTGCCCAAAAGAGCAGGTAGTCGCCGATGTGCTTGTGAATTTCGCGCTCGCGGAGGAATGAGTTCGCGTGGAGGCGAACGTCAGCCTCGGGAAGCATTCCGGTTACGGTTGGGATTCGGTGTCCGAAAGCATCACGGATGCCGTGCATCCGCTCAAAGTGGGCAAACCGGACCAGGAGGTCGGCGAGGTAGGCCTCGGTCGTTTCGCTCGGGAGTACTCCCGATTCGTGCTGGATGGCATCGTGGAGCAGCGTCCGGAAGTATTGTCCGAGTGGCTCGTTTGTGAACTGTAGCTTCATGCTTTTACTCGATCTAAATTTCTTGGCTTCATTGCCGTAGATGGCGTCACTGCCAATCTAGTTCCGAACATCCTATCAGAACTTGGGACTTTTTCAAAAAATACAAGTAATAATGCTAGCTGACGCTATTGACAAAGCGTGTTGGCACTCGTGACGAAAGAGTGCTGAGGAGATATGGAACGATTGCGTAACGCCGTTGCGTCAAGATGATTAGAGGACATTCGCATGCAACCAGGCCAACAACCTCCCCGTTCCGCGCCATCGATTGCGGATGACTTCGCCGCTCAAAAAAAGAAGCAGACGCAGGCCGTAATCATTGGTGGCGTTCTCGCCATCATCGCGGCCGCCATCTTTGGCCTGTTCGCTTCCGGCGCGTTGAGATTTGGGGCCACGAATCCACAGGGCGATGCGCTCCAAGCCAAAGGAACACCACCGGATCCGGGTGCTTTGCAACTCAAAGCGACACCGCCCGATCCAAGCCTTCAAAAGACGGCAACCGCCCCGCCGGCCCCGGCCGAAATGCCAGCGGATGTCTACAACTGGCTCAAGCATCTCGAAGAGTGCGAGCGGCGAAAGATCGAAATCAGCGGCGATCAGGCCGCGGAAGTGACGGTCTTCATTCAGAAGAACTCGGTTCTCGGCGCGGGAATGGGCTTGATGAACCCTTACGACCAGTCCAGTGAAGGTGAAGGCGACAAGCCGCCAGCGGAGTACACGAAGGGCAAGATTCTAGACCTCCGACCGCGCTGGGATGAACTGATCCAGTTCTTCTATAGCTATCCGCCGCCGGCCGAATGCCAGCCGCTTGCAAACGACTTCGGGCAAGCCGTCAACGAAATCCCGGGCATGATGTCGGATCTCGGTGCGATCTTGAACGACCTGTCGGGCAACCCGGATAAAGCGCTGCAAAGCCTCACTAAGATGCAAAATGCAAGCTACGATGGCGTCGACCGCTACTTCGCGCGTGCCGATGAGAAGCTCTCCCAGATCTGCACAAAGTACAACCGGCACAAGTGGTTTAACATCGCGAGCGACGTTGGTAGCAGCGGCATTCTCGGCAAAACTCTGGGTGGTTCTTTGCCTCGGTGAGTGCGGAGTTAAACCGTTATGCCGAAGAACTATTCTCGGAACTGACGACAAAGTTTCCGCTTTCTTACCATCCCACCTGGCGCTGGAAAGGACTGCGTGTTTCAGCTGGAATGGCGTACTGGCGCAAGGGAGAAATTGCGCTTTCGTCGGTGGTCCTGACCACGCCGGAAATGGTTCGCGACACGCTGGTGCACGAGTACGCGCACTTGCTCGCAGTGGATCGGCACGGTGCAAAGGCGGCCAACCATGGAATTTTTTGGCAACAAGCGATGCGTGACCTAGGCGCGGAACCGGTGACACGGCACACGTACCCAGTGGTTCGAAACACGGCGCGGCAACAGGTTTGGTATCGGTGTAAAAAGTGTTCTTACCGATTTTCGAGAAATCGACAACTTCCGCGGAACCGATCTTACGTACATCGCGGTTGCGGCGGAAATATCACACTGGATTCCGTAAGCGGGTGACGAGTCCCAATGGGGTCGCGTAGTACGCAGTGCTCCTAGGACTGCTATGTGGATTGCGACTTCTGACCATTGCCGAAAAATAGATCGTCAGACGAGCGAAAACTACGGAATTTCGTCCACTGTTCTCATGGAGAGAGCCGGACTGGCGGTGTTCGAAGTCGTTCAGCAGACCATGCCCGAGCCGGGAAAGATCACCGTTGTCTGCGGAAAGGGGAACAACGGCGGCGACGGATTTGTCGTTGCGCGCCTTGCTCGCGATTTTGGTTATCACGTGGAATGCCTCGTGACGGCAACCGAAACGGAACTGCGAGCCGAAGCTGCAGACGCAATGCGCTCGGCGCACTCCCATGGCGTTGTGCCGGTTTTTAGCGACGATGCCCGTTGGGCACGAAAGCTTGAGATGCTAGGAACCCGAGAGCTGATCGTTGATGCCGTCCTCGGCATTAGCGCCAGCGGCGACTTGAAGGGCGCAGCGCGCGAGGCCATCGAGGCGATCAACCGATCTGGCGTGCCCGTCATCGCCGTGGACGTCCCGAGTGGGATTCATTGCGATTCGGGTGAAGAACTCGGAGATAGCGTGTGGGCGTTACGAACGGTTACGTTTGGGCAGCCGAAGCCATTCCTTTTCCAAGGCACCGGGATTGAGCATTCCGGCTATTGGTCGGTCAGCGACATCGGGATCCCTCGCCAGCTACTGAGTGAGCCAACCGAAGCGCGGCTTCTTGATGGTCCGTACATCGGGCACCTTCTTCCGGAACGTCTTCGCGGCTGCCATAAGGGAGATAACGGCTCGGTGCTTGTGGTCGCGGGGAGCACTCGCTATCGGGGTGCGGCCATTCTTTCCGCACGAGCCGCTTTGCGAGCTGGGGCTGGGTTGGTGACCGTTGCTGGCGTGCCCGACGTTTGCCGCGCCGTTTCGGCCGCATTGCCCGAGGCGATCTTGGTTCCGCTGCCAGAGCGAGATGGAGTAGTCGATCCGGCTGCGGCAGAAGTCTTGCTAAACATCCCGAAAATTCACAGCGCGATCTTTGGCCCGGGGCTTTCTCACGATGCATCGGTCCTTGAGTTCCTAGATCGCGTTTGGCGACATTGGACCCTCCCGAGCGTGATTGATGCCGATGCTTTGAACGCCGTGAGTGCTGGAGTACGTCTGCCAGATACCGAATGTGTATTGACACCCCACTCCGGAGAGATGAGTCGACTGCTGCAACTGAGCATTGCAGAGATCGAGTCCGATCGATTTCAGACCGTGCGTCAGGCGGTCGAGCACTTCGGTCAGTGCGTGCTGCTAAAGGGGCCGTACTCGCTGGCGGGCATGCCGGAGCACCCGCTGATGGTGAATTGCACGGGCAATCCAGGCCTGGCGGTCGGCGGCGCGGGCGACGTTTTGAGCGGAATCATCGGCACCTTGCTGGCCCAATGCGTCGGCGCGCTGGATGCGGCGGCGTGCGGAATGTACTGGCACGGAGCAGCGGGCGACCTATGCGCAGAAGAGATTGGTCCCGTCGGATTCTTGGCTTCAGAATTAGCGGATCGCCTTCCGCAGGCGCGGCGCAACATAATCAATGCGTGTCTTGGCGCATCGTAATTGGATTTGTCTTCATTTGCTTGAGCGCCCTGTCGTTCGGGCAGTCCGTCGCACTGACTTTTGAGTCCGCCGGGGACCGACTGGCCTGGATCGGTCCAGCCACTCTCAAAGGTGAGCCGAAGAACGCAGTGAAGTCATCTCGAAATGGGATTGACCTGACCGACACGAGTGGCGGAGACACGATCTATGTTCGAGACGAGAAGACGGGCAATCTCGCGAGCAAGAAGCTTTCCGAGCTGAAGGGGTCATGGGCGGTCAAGCCGACCGACTTCTCGAAGGTGTTCCAGATCAAGGTTCGCGTTCTTTCCGGTGAAAATCCGGTGGCTGCTGGAGCGGTCGAACTTTCATCCGGCGCGCGGAAAAACTCTGCGCTACTCGATCCGAGTTTGAACGGCGAAGTCTCGATTTTCGGCTGGCCGGCAGGTGAACTCACGGCGACCGTAAAGACGGTAGTGGAAGGCAAGCCCGCAGACCCGGTTAAGCAGGTGTTTACGGTTGCTTTGAATCGAACGGACGCTGTACCAACCTTCGACATTGCCGTGCCTGGCAAGGTCGCGACGGTTGGCGCAGTATCCGATGCTCCGGTCGAGAAGGACGGCGAGGAAAAGACAAATTCGGATGAGCCGAAAACAAACGGCAAGTCCGAAAAAACGGAAGCGGCATCCGCTGGGCCGCAGTTTGGAAACATACTTGCCTACATTCTTGGGCTCGGGGCGGCCGGTGCGGCGATCTACTTCGGGCTTCAGTACTACAAGCAAAACACAACCAGCGTCAACGCCCAACTGACTCAGCTTGGAGTCCAAATTCCGAAAACGGACGATCTCGCAAATGCTCACGCAAACACTCCTCTTCCGGCAGCACCGGCTCCGCAGCCGGTCCAGAAGATCCTTTTGACCGATGCTGCCCCAGATCCAGTCCCGGTTTCCGCGTTCAGCGCGCCGGCCACGTCCACGGGTGTTCTTAGGCTTGTCAGCCCGCAAGGAGACGAGATTCCGCTGGATGGCGAGGTGCTGGTCGGGAGAGAGGCTGGGCTTGGCCTGAGCCTCACCACCGAGTCCACCGTTTCTCGGCAACACGCACGCCTCAGTTGCAGCGGCACGACGGTTACGGTTACCGATTTGGGGAGTAGCAACGGAACGTACGTGAATGGTGCAAAGATCAGCACGGTGGTCGTGCTGAAGCCGGGTGATAACGTTCAGTTTGGTCAGGCGAAGTTCCGATTCGAGGCGTAAACCATGGCTCTTACATTCCGTTTCTTCATCGCGGGTCTTGCCGGACTGCTGGCTTGGGCGATCATCGAACCGACGAATCCGGGCATGACTTCGTCCGGTGCGTGGAGCAACTTTGAGCTTCGGTTGGTGATTTCCCTCGGCGCGCTCGTCGGGGCGACGATTGGCGGAATGAACGGATTCAACCAGGGCAGCCGAACGCACTTGCTGCGCGGCTTGGGACTTGGCGCTTTATTCGGCGCGATCGGGGCGTCGTTTGGTTACGGCGTTGGTGGCGGCATCGTGCGGCTACTGTTTGGCGGCGTGACCGGCATGGGGCCGATGACGGTCATCGCCCGAGTCGTCGCCTTGGCGCCCTTAGGAACGATGCTCGGTGCAGCGATCGGATTCAGCTCGCTCAACGTGAAGCGCGCGATTCAAGGAGCGGTCGGTGGAACGATCGGTGCGGCCCTCGGTGCGGGGGTGTTCGACATCATCGGCACCGTCTTTGGCGTGTTTCAGCTCACTTTGAACGGTACGCCCTCGGGGCAGAGCGGAGAAGTCGGAAGCATCCCGCGCGCTGTCTTCGCGGTTGCGCTTAGCTCGCTCATTGGCTTGTTTATTGGGCTCGTTGACCTAATGTCGCGATCTGCTTGGCTGCGGCTAACGCTTGGTCGAAATGAATCGAAAGAGTGGTCGCTTGACTTTGCAAGCAACTTTATCGGCCGAAGCGAAACCGCCCAGATTCCGCTCTTTGGCGATATGAATGTCACCGCCACGCATGCCGTGATTAGAAAGCACGGATCCGCCTACGTTCTTCAGGATGGCGGCTCTCCGATTGGCACCTATGTAAACGGACATCGGATTCAGCAGGCTGAATTGCATGCGGGTGACGTTATCCAAGTGGGACCGTATCAACTTCAGTTTTTGATGAAGAACCAAGCGGCGCCAGCTCGTGGGCCGGAGCCGTACCGTGGTCCCGTCCAGCCGATGCAACCCATGCAGCCGATGGCTCCGATGCAGCAAATGCCCCAGATGCAGCAGATGCCCCAAATGCAGCCGATGAATCCGACAATAATGTCCCCGCAGCCGGCGATGAACCCAACGATGGCGTATCCGCAGTCGCCAATGCCGTCTGGATTCGGACTCATCGCGGTGGATGGACCGCTGGCCGGAACGCGATTCCCGGTCATTGCGGCACTAGAACTCGGGCGTGGAAGTACAAGCGTCCCGATGGCTTACGACCAGCAAGCTTCTCGTCGGCACGCGCAAGTTGGACCCGATGCGACCGGGGTCGTGGTCACAGATTTGGGAAGTACAAACGGGACTTTCATCAACGGCAACCGAATTCAGCAAGCGCAAGCGCGGGTTGGCGATATCATTCGAATTGGCAGCACGTCTTTCCGGGTTGAACCCGTCTAAGTCCATACAAGAGCAAAACCATGGATAACCGCACCCAGCGCATCGACCCGAACCGAACGCAACTCGGAGCACCGCCGCAGGCGTTCGACCCGATGCGCACCCAGGCCATGTCCGCTTTTGATCCGCTCAAGACGACGGCGATGTCGGCAGCCTTCGAAGGCATTCGGGCCGAGATCATCCCGGGTCGTGAAGCTTCGATGGCGAACGGTCCCGCGCGGGAGCAGTTCATCGTTGAGTTCACCGCCGGTGGAGCGCCGACTTCTGGCGGGATGTCAACCGGTGGCCGAACGCCGCTGAACGTTTGCCTCGTCATCGACCGGTCGGGGAGCATGGAAGGCGCGCCGCTGGAGTACGCCAAACAGGCCTGTAGCTACGTAGTGGACATGCTCGGGCCGAACGATATTCTCAGCATCGTCACCTTCGAAGAAACGGTCGACGTGCTCATGCCACCGCAGCGCGTGAGTTCGAAGCAGCCGATCAAGGACGGTATTCAGCGGCTCATGCCCGGAAACACGACCAACCTTTACGATGGCCTCGCACTCGGCGCGCAACAGGTTCTGAGCGTAAACGAAGGTGGGCGATCGACCCGGCTTGTGGTGCTTTCGGATGGTGACCCTACCGCCGGAATCAAGGACTTTTCGGCCCTCGTTGCTCACGCGGGAGACATCAAGAACCGTGGAATCACGGTCACTTTCCTTGGCTTTGGCCCGGACTACAACGAGGAGCTTTTGGCCAGCATGGCAAAGCGTGCGGGTGGGAACTACTACTACATTCCTCGCCCCGAGATGCTGCCCGAGGTCTTTAAACTCGAGCTCGACAAGATGATGACCGGCGCGGCGCGAAACCTTCAGTTGTCGGTCAAACCCGCGCGCTGGGTTGGCTTGCGCTCGCCGCAGACCGCCGCCGAAGGGCAAGAAGTCATCATTCCGCTCGCCGACTTGGAGCGAGGCGCGTCAATCCAGCAAGTGCTTGACTTTGAGTTCAAGAACCACCCGCTGGGTTGGTATCGCGTTGCTGCCGGAAAGCTGACTTACGACGATCTGTCCGATGGCGGTGGAATCAAAACCGTGGACCTTGACTTCGTCATTGAGTTCACGGCGGATTCGGCCCGTTACTCCGCGCCGCAGGACCCTCGCGTTGCTGGAGCAGCACAAGTTGCCCTGGCGAGCCGTGCGGTCGAGAAGACGGTCATGGGTCTGAAGACGGGAATGATCACGCAGATGGCGGCCGTGCAAGAACTTCAGAAGACGCAGATGCTTCTGAGCCAACAGGGCAGAGCTGCCGAAGCGCAGGAAGTCACGATGGCCCTGCGAGCTCTTCAAACCGGCGACACCGGCCAAGCCGAGAAAACTCTGATGGGCACAATGCTTCATCTCGATCAGGGCAAAAAGTAACAAAAGCTCCTCGAAATCTCAAGAATTCCTCTTGACAGCATTCTGATTGATCGTATAATCAACGTTGATAAATCCGTTAATCGGATCAATCTGGGAACCTGATCGATGAAGAAGCTTGCCGCCCTATCCCTCCTCTTCGCCGCCATTTTTGTGGTCGGGTGCGAACCTGCCGAACCAACGAACGAACCCACACAAGAAGCTATTGATAAGGCGAACGCCGATCGAGCGAAGGCCATCGACAACGATCCGAGCATGACTCCTGAAGGCAAGCAGAAGATGAAAGAGATGCTCAAGCTAAACGGGACCGCGCCGACAGAGAACCGATAATTTAGATGGCAGTAACGATTCGCGATGTGGCGAAGGCGGCTGGCGTTTCTACCGCCGCAGTTTCGAAGGTCTTGCACGGCCGGGGCAACAGCGTTCGCGTGAGCGATGTCCGCGCTGGCCAGATTCGCGAGATTGCGGAGCAACTGAACTACCGGCCGAATGTTCTTGCGCGAAACCTTCGCACTCAGCGAACCCACACAGTGGGCCTCATCTTCGAAAACTTTGGGTCCTTCGCGGCCGGCCCTCTCTATTACATGCACTTGCTAGAAGGCGTCGGGTCCGTTCTGTTTAAGAACCACTATCGACTGACCATCTTGCCCGAGCTGTTGCATGACGACATCCTTGGTTCGCTTGGCGATGGTCAGCTTGAAGGCGTAGTGTGGTGCAAGCTAACGCGCGACGCGCAGACGTTGCAACTGATCCACGACTGTCCAATTCCGATTGTCGCAATGAATGCCCCCGCTCCGGCGGAGCCAACGGACGCCGTCTTTGTGGCTTGTGACAACGCCAGTGGAGTTCGGCTCGCGGTCGAACATCTGGCCAAGCTCGGTCACCGCAAAATCGCATTCGCGCACGAAATTCAAGAACTGACATCGCCGGACTGTTTGGAGCGAAGAGATGCGTTCCACGCCTCTGCGAAAGAGCTCATGGGGCAAGAGCCGAACCCAGCCGATGTTTTAGCGTGGGATTGGCACCTTCCGGAGTTTGCTGGTTGGTGGAAGAGCGATCCCGGTTATACGGCAATCATCTGCTGGAGTGAGCGCACGGCGGGAACCCTCATTAATCGCGCCACCGAGGCTGGACTGAAGCTCCCGGAAGACCTGAGCATTGTCGGATTCGACAGCACGGCCTACTGCGAAACCACCACGCCAAGGCTGACCTCGGTAAGTCAGCCGATCTCGGAAATGGCGCGCTACGCCACCAACACACTTTTAAACCTCATTCAGGGCAAACGCCCAGAGAACTTCTCGTTAACATTTCCTTGCGGCTTAGACGTGAGGGATTCAACCACCAGTCCACCGAAAACCGGTCCTCTCGGGCCAGTCTCCTCAGAGTAGAGAAAACACAATGAATCGAAAGGCATTCACGCTAATTGAACTCCTCGTCGTCATCGCGATCATCGCGATCCTTGCCGCTATCCTCTTCCCAGTATTTGCTCAGGCAAAGTCTGCGGCCAAGAAGACTCAGTCGCTCAGCAACGTCAAGCAGCTTGGCCTCGGTCAGCTGATGTACTCCGGCGATTACGATGACTCGTTCGCGCAGTCCGAGTACGGCTCCGGTGACAATCACATCACTTGGGCAACGGCAATCTATCCATATCTCAAGAGCGGCGACAAGCGCGTCAGCTCGACCGGTGTAGATCAGAACTTTGCACAGGACGGAATTTTCCGAAGCCCAGGCAACCCTCGAGCTTCGCGACCAGGCTTCAGCACCGGCGCTTCGTTCAGCTACGGCGTCCATATGGGCCTGTTCGTCAACAACTTCGACAACTACGGTGGAGCTGCCAACCCTGGCGTTTCCCAGTCCGTGGTTGACGCCCCGGCAGACAAGATTGCCATGATGGAAAAGGGCGCAAACTCCAACGATTGGAGCTACCCTTGGTTCCACGACTGGCAGCAGATGTGGGTTGGCAGCATTCTTGGAACGCCAGGCGATGTTTCAACGATCCAGCGCGACGGCGTTGATGTCTACACTCCAGGCACGTCGGTCTACTCGCCCGTGTTCGACTCCGACTGTGGCGCAAGCAACGGCGGAGCATGGGAGTGCGCTGCGCACGCTCGCTACCGATTCACCACGACCGCGCCAGTTGTCTTCGTTGACGGCCACGCGACGTCGATGAAGAAGGGGCAGATCCAGTGGTTCAAGAACATCTGGGTCGACCGACGAAACGTCAACCAGTGGAACTGGTACTACGGCTACGTTAACGGCGGCGGCTGGGGCTTCCCTGGCATTCACTAAGTTGTCTTAGGACGACTGCAGCCCTCCTCGATCCGTCGCGGAGGGCCTTTTTGTGCCCGATTGCTAAGATTCTGTTAAGGATGGTCCCAACGACTTCCACAGAAAGCTACCAATTCGGTACACCATTGGGTTACGATTGGTCGGATAAGCAACCTTTTCTGAAGGTTCGCGTCTATCGAAATGAAAGGGTGAGATTTCCTCACTTCTTTACTTTGTTTTAGGATCAGCTACCGGAGGTCCGCGCGATGGGAAAACGTAGTCGAGCGAAAATGAATATGGATGCAGCGCCGAGGGTCGCGCTGTTTACGGACACGTTTTTCGAAATCAACGGCGCGGCCCACACGCTGCGAAAAGTAGCGGAAACGATGCAAGACATGTCGATCCCGCTCGACGTGTACACCTACGGTGAAAACGAAGGGGTCGAGGAGCGCGGTTCCGTCCGAATCTTCTCGTTCGATCACCGCTTCAGCCGGTCGTACTACGAACGACTTCGGTTTGAACTCCTTCCAGACTTTCGCATTGGAGATCGGTGGCGACAGGCGCTCACGGAAGTTCGATACTCGGTAGTTCATCTTGCGACTCCCGGAAGCATGGGCCTCATCGGCCGAAATCTCGCGGCCAGAGCCAAACTTCCGATGCTCGGCACCTACCACACTCATCTCGCTGAGTACGGTGCCCTACGGTCTGCCGCGCCCATGCGGCGAGTCATGCGAAACATTGGCTGGGAGTTTCTGCGCTGGTTCTACGCGCCTTGCGATCAGGTTCTGAGTCCAACGGACGGCGTGGCAAAGGACCTCAAGGTCAACGGCTTTAAGAACAAGCTTGGCGTTTTCACTCGAGGCATCGACGTTCAGCTTTTCTCTGGGAACAAGCGCCTCCGTAAGGACCACCAGGTTGTTTGCTCTTACGTAGGCCGACTCGCACCCGAAAAGAACGTCCGTCAGTTGCCCGAAATTTTGAACGGCCTCAGCGTCCCGATATGGGTGATTGGCGACGGTCCCGAGCGGCCTTGGCTGGAGCAGGAACTCACGGGGGCCAAGTTCACTGGCTATCTTCACGGGGAAGAACTCGCGCAGACGTATGCAGATTCCGATGTTCTCCTCTTCCCGAGCGTGACCGACACGTTCGGCAACGTCGTTCTTGAGGCAATGGCTTCGGGGGTTGTTCCCATCGTCGCCAACGGCCCCGGACCTCGGGATTTTGTGAATCACGATGAGAACGCGTTCGTATGCGATGGACCACGTGCGATGCGCGAAGCGGTCCGCAAGCTCGTCGACTCTCCCGACTTGCGACTGCGCATGAAGCGGAATGCCCGCGAGTTTGCCGAGCGGCGAGATTGGCGCGGAGCGGTGGAGCAACTCGTGAGCCACTATCAGTCCGCGGTGGGACGTTGACGGTCCGTCCGTATCAATCCTCCGACCGAGCCGCCGTTGAAAGAATCTGCATCGACCACGGTCTGCGCGGCAACCTCGAAAAGTACTTTATCGACAAAGACCTCTTTGCGAAAATCTGGCTTGCCCCGTTTCTGGATGGTGAGCCGGATGCCGCTTGGGTGATCGAAGCGGATGGCGCCGTCGTGGGGTATTTGGTCGCCGCCATCAAGGACGGCTTCAAAATGCGGGCGGTCCGAATTCTGTTGCCGTACTTGGCAAAAATGGCGGCAAACTCGATCGCCGGAAAGTACCGGCACCATCCGCCCAGTCGGCGGTTTGTGAAATGGTTCCTGTTCCGAAGCTGGCGTGAAGTGCCGGCGCATCCGCCGAATACCTCGAACTTCCATTTCAATATCGATTCCGCTTTTCAAGGTAGCGCTCGGGGTGGAGAGGCGCTTGCGGAGGCGTACTTTAATCGGCTCAAAGAGCTTGGCCACACGCATTTTTACATTCACGTTTTCGCTTCGTCGACCAAGCGCGCCCTTGGGTTCTATCGTTACATCGGCTTTAAAATTGTGGATGCGAAGCTGAGCAGTCTGTTCCATGAACCGACGGTGGTCACCAGCATGCTCCGAACGTTGCCGGAAACCGTTTCCCTCGGCAAGGAGCGCGTAAAGTTCTTGCCAAAGCTGACGGTCCGGCTGCGGTTCCGAGGCGATCTGGGCGCATTGGAATCCGCCTTAACGGAGATTTCGCTGCAGGCACTTCCCGCAGATGCCGTCGTGATCGAAGTTGAGAGCGACCCGAATCAAGCACTCCGAGATCTTGCCGAGCGGTTCGATGCTCGCCTTAGCAGTGAGCCTGTGTCTGCGGGCAAAGATGACATCGTCGTTACGCTAGATCCTGAACTTGAGATTCGGCCCGAGTTTCTGGCCCTGATCTTGGCCGCCTATGATGGCGGCACGAACTCGGGAGTGGTGCAGACTGATGGCGGGGAAGCGTTCTTCACTTCTCGAAAAGCGTTCACCAGCGGCGAGTACCCCGACACGTTACCGAAGCAGGATTTTCCGAAACTGAATCTGCGGCTTCGCTCAAGAAAATCCCGCTAATCCGCCTCGAAAAGCAGAACCCAGTCTTCTGCCGTCGGAGCATTAAACGTCTCGTCAATCGAGGTTGCGTCGCTCCGGCTACCCGTTCGGGGATCGAACCAGTACGATCGGGCACCAGCTTGTAGTTGGCTACGGTCTACTTTCAAAGGTCTCGGGCTAGGCAAGTAAATCGCGGCTCGTTTACCGGAAGCGGTGCGCCAGGCGCGAGCAGTGTCTGCGCCGTCTCCAAGACCGGCCAGGATGAGTGACTGATCGGCCATGCGGTCGAAGTACTCTGGTCCGCTAACAAGGTCGCGGAGATGCACCAACTGAACAGCACCGGGTAGCTGCATCGACTGGTGCCAGTATCCGATCGGGTAATTCACCGGCTCAAACATGGGCTGCGCCATCTGCCAGATCGCATGGCACCCGTACGTCACGCCACAGCCACCAGCAAACACGCTTTGGTAGCAAGCTCGGCGAACGTGGTAGGCATCAAAGACCGGAATCGAGAGATCCTTGTATTCCATCAAGGCCTTGAATGGCCGATGGTTTTCGTAACAAGGTTCGCCATCAAGGCTGGGTCGATTCGGGTCAATTTTCAGATCGTTTTCGATCATCAAGTCTGGCCGCATGTCGAACCACCAGTGGCCCGACTGGTTCATGTGCATGTCGAGCCAAGATTCACTGAGCACCTCGGCCGAAGAGCTCTTGCCGCCGACGGGGTGGAATGACATCAGGTGCCGCTTGGCTTCGGTGGCGCGAATTCCTTCGGCCATGGCGCGGACAACCACAAGTTGCTGCGGCTCGAAAGACCGATCGCCGCCCATGATCCAAATCAAGTTGTCTCGGTGACCGTAGCGCTTGCCAATGAACTCACCATAGGCTCGGGCGTTTTCGACGGTGAAGATTTCTGGTCCGTCGCCCCAGTCTTTCTTGATCTTATCGCCCCAAGTCGGGAGTAGGGCAATGTAGATTTGCTCCTTCTCGGCGACATCAAAAGCTAAATCGACGAGGTCCCAGTATCCGCCCTCCCGAAGGTCAGGCTTGGTTGGGTCCGCGTCGATGAGGGGGAAATGCCCTTCTCGGTTTGGTACACGAATGCCGTCTAGCTCTGCCAATGCTACGGCTTGCACGACGTTATAGCCTTGCCGATGCCGAACCGAAAGGAAGTCGGCGATCTCCTTACGAGAGAGCCGATGGAACAGCTCCCAAGTGGTATCGCCGAGCCAGAAGAACGGCGAACCATCCTCCGTCTGCAAGAACCGACGTGATTCGTGAACCGAGACGAGCTGCATTAGTCCAGCGGGGTTCGCACCTTTTCAAGGAGTTCAATGACGATGCCGTGCTCTGGGGCGTCGAAGTAGGCGTACTGTCCCTCGCCCATGTCGCCGCGCTGGATCATCACGATCCCCTGCTCGGCCAACTCGTCATGCGCGGCCTTCATGTCTTCGACCCAATAAGCGACGTGGTGGAAGCCATTGCCGGCCTTCGCCAGCCCTTCGTACCAAGCGCTGTCCTCGCCGATTGGTTCGATGAGCTCGAACTGGGTATTCGGCAACTCGATGAACGCGAGCTTTGCTTTGGCATCAGATGGCTTGCCTCGGTAGGTCATGTTCACGGCGAGTCCCGGATCGGTGATGATGGTTGGCGGAACCGGCGCACCGAATAGGGCGGCATAGCTCACCTTTGCGGACTCGATGTCCTTGACGACGACGGCAACTTGCGCGACTTTGCGATCTCCAAATGGCATGAGGCCAGTTTAGGCGAAAGCCCTGCGGACATTGCGCGGGGAACGGGGTAGAAAGTGCTGGGGCAAACAATGAATCAACCTTTGCCTCCATCCCGATCGCGTCTGGCCGTGGGCTGGTGCATCGCGGTTGCTCTGGTGGCAGAAATAGCTTTTGCGACCCTTAACCTGAGCACGATGCCGGTGTATCTCACGCAGGCGCGCGAACTTTCGGAACGTTGGGTCGGGATTGCGCTCGCGGGATTCCTTCTTTCTGAAACGCTCCTAAAAAGCCGACTTGGAGCATGGGCGGATCGCGTTGGGCCGCAGCGGCCGATTCTGACCGGCGCTGCGCTGGGCATTTTCAGTACCGCTTGCACGCTTCTGATGCCGATGTGGCCGGGTTTGGCGGTCTCCATGGTCGCGCTTCGGCTGGTTGATGGCGTGGCGGCGGCGATGATCTGGCCAAGCGTGTTCCTTTGGGCCGCATCAAGTGCGCACGATGAAACGGAGCGCCAGAAGGTGATGGGTTGGGTGAACACCTGCTACCTAGTTGGGGTCGCGCTGGCTTTCCCGCTCGGTGGATTTGCGAATGACCTCAGCCGCTGGACTGGCGCGGGAATCGTTGCGAGCGGTGTTCTGTTCGTCATTTTAGCCGGACTCGCGTTGGTGTCCGGCGCTTCGGACAAGTCGTCCGCACCGGCGCCTGCCGAGCGAGTGGTGGGCGGAGCGTCGTCCGCGGCTTGGCCATACATGGTGGTGGGCTTTCTCATTTTTGCGGCCATCGGCTTCCCGAGTTTCATTGCGAAGTTGCTCCCAATCCAGGTGTTTAAGATTTCCGAGTCTGCGGTTGGGGCTTCGGTGCTCCCGGCCGCGCTTGGTTTGGCGGTGCTCGCTGGTCCAGTCAGCAGGCTGGGAGCGCGTCTCGGCGCTTACAGGGCGATGATGCTCGGGCTGGCCTTGTCGCTGGTCGGATCCACTCCTCTCGCACTGGCAACGACGCTGCCAAGTCTGCAGACCTTGCCCGTGTTGATTGGGTGTGCTTTGCCGTTAGGCGTCGGCTTCTTACTCGCGATGCCCGCGTGGTATGCACGGGTGGCCGAGATCGATCCCGCGCGGAAAGGTCAGAACCTCGGCGCGGTCATGGCGGCTCAAGGCGTGGGGGCAGTGGTGGCGGGGCCGACCGGAACCTGGCTTTTTGAACTGGCGCCGTTCAGTCCGTTCATTGGCACATTCACCCTTCTGTTGATCGGCACAGCGGTGGCGTCCAGTGCCAGCTTTCGGCCCCAAGAGCCTCCCGCCATGTAGGTGCTAGGTAAACTCCTGAAGGTAGACGGCAAAGACGCCGGTAAACCAGACTGGTTACAGCGTTATGGCAATTCGCGTAGGTATTAACGGATTTGGCCGCATTGGCCGCTTGTCTCTCCGCACGATTTTGGCTCGGTACCCCGAAGCCATCGAAGTCGTCGCAATAAACGACCTTACGGACGTCAAAACCAACGCCCACCTCTTTAAGTACGACTCCACTTACGGTCCGTTTGCCGGCACGGTGTCGGGAGATGCCGATGAGCTCTTCGTCAACGGCAAGGCCATCAAAGTTTTCGCCGAAAAGGATCCAGGCGCGATTGCTTGGGATACGGTTGGCGTTGACGTTGTCGTCGAATCCACCGGCTTCTTCACCGATGCAACCAAGGCGGTTGCCCACAAGAACCACGGCGTCAAGAAAGTCATCATCTCGGCTCCGGCGAAGAACGAGGACCTCACGGTTGTTCTCGGCGTAAACGACAACGTTTACGATCCAGCGAAGCATCACGTGATCTCGAACGCGAGCTGCACCACCAATGGCCTCGCACCGGTCGCTAAGGTTCTGCATGAAAAGTTCGGCATCGAGAAGGGACTTCTCACCACCGTCCACGCTTTCACCAACACGCAAAAGACCCAGGACACCGCCGCAAAGGACCTTCGCGACGCTCGAGCCGCATCGCAGAACATCGTTCCAAGCAGCACCGGGGCAGCACGAGCCGTTGGCTTGGTCATCCCAGAACTGCAGGGCAAGTTCACCGGAATGGCCTTCCGCGTTCCAACTCCAACCGTTTCCGTCGTTGACTTCACCGCGCTCCTCACCAAGGAAGCGTCCGTCGATGAGATCAACGCAGCCATGAAGGAGTATGCGGACGGTGCCATGAAGGGCATTCTTCAGTACTCGGATGAGCAGCTGGTGAGCACCGACCTTCGCGGAAATGAGCACTCCAGCATCTTCAGCGCCGTCGACACCATCGGCCTTGGCAGCATGGTTAAGGTTGTCAGCTGGTACGACAACGAGTGGGGCTACAGCAGCCGAATCGCGGACATCGTCAACTTCGTCGGTCAGCGACTCTGAAGTCCTGATAACGAATTGCCGCCCGATCAGATTGATCGGGCGGCTTTTTTTATTGCGGAGCCTCGTCTGGCTCGAGCCTGCGGGACAATAGGTAGCTGTCAACTACGGGCGCAAGGGACATCAGTACGAGCGCTGCGATCGGCACGTACATCGGGATCGGTAACAGGCTGAACAACACCCCGCCAATGCCGCCAAAGAACCAAAGGCGTCCGGCTCGGCGGTGGGTTGCCAGCCAAACCCGCTCACTTGCAAGCGTCCAAGGGGTTCGAACACCCATGTAGAAGTTGCGCTTGATTCGTCCCATCAGGTTGCCAAAGAAGGCGAAGAACGCGAAAATCACCGCCATCATCACGTTTCCGATGTTGTCCATTCCGCCACCAGCCGACCGCAAAATTACGAGATGAATCGCGAGAAACATGCCTTGCACGAGCAGCATCACCGTCGCGAAAGTCTCGCCAAAAGTTTCGCCGCCGAAGTTCTTCGGAGATAACTTTGGGATTGCCACGGTCATCAATGGTCCCAGTAACAAGATGGCTAAGCCTAGGTACAGAACGGTGCTTTTCGGACCCCACGCGTCCGGCTGGTTGTTGATGTTCCAGTGCGTTGGGACCCGGTCTGGCAACTGTTGGTTCATGTACAGGCTATAGAGGAGCCCGAGAACCAGCATGCTGGCCTGGACTAGCAACGATTTCTTGATGTTCATTCGGTGGTCTCCGATGGAGAGGTTTCGGTGCGTTGGATGAGATCGAGCACAAGGGCGGCCAGTTCCTGCATCACGGTGGTGTTCACCGAATACAGAATCTGCTGCCCTTCGCGCCTTCCGGAGATGAGTCCGGCTTGCTTCAGCACGCTGAAGTGATGCGACATTGAGGCGGGGGAGATCGGAAACGCATCTCCGATCTGTCCGGCCGACATCTCGCCATCGCCGAGCATCCGCAAGATTTTTCGTCTTGTTGGATCAGCGAGTGCGCGATAACCGTAATCACTTCCCGTTGTTTGATCTTTAGCCAACTGTCTAATTATGTGGGCCAGGCGGAGGGAAATATTACTGGGTTAGGACTTTCGCGGAACTCGGATCCGGGAAATGTCGCGTATATTAACCACCTATGCGTCGCCTACCTGTTTCCGTCCTGCTAGTGGGACTGAGTTCGCTCTCGTTTGCCCAATACGCTGGCAGCGTTCCCCCACCAGCCGCCCAGAAGGTTGGGTTCGAGAGCATCAACCAAAAGGACGGACGCGAGTTCTTGGGCTACCTTGCCGGACCTGAAACTCAGGGCCGAGGCACCGGACAACCTGGTTTCCAAAAGGCGGCGGAATACGTTGCCGGGAAGCTGAAAGGCTGGGGAATCAAGCCGTTAGGCGACAACGGTACTTATTTCCAGAACATGCCGTTCTATCGAAGTCGCATCGATCCGGGTTCTGTGAGCGTGGAACTTGCGGGCAAAAAGGCGTCGATCGGTTCCGACATGGCCCTATCTGGTGCAACGGAAGCTTTTACCGTTGAAGGTAAGGCTGTTGTGCTCCGAACGGGCGGGGCTGCCCTTGCCGAACCTGCGGTTCTGAAGGACGCGATTGTCATCATCGTGGGTACGCAGTCCCGTGACCTGATGCGACAGTTCGCGGGCAACCGTCCGAAGCTGATTTTGAACCTGAGAAAGACCGTAGCTGCCGGTGAATGGAGCCCAACGCGCACTGCCCCAACCGCAGGAGCACGGGCGAATATCCGTGGAAGCATCACCGAAGCTGGCGTGAAGAAGCTTGCCAGTAGTGTTAAGAAGGACATATCTCTTGCAACGCCAGCCGCAACGGTTTCGGAAGCAACGGAACTCGGCGACATCAAGATTTCCGGCAAGGGAATGTTTGAAGAAGTCGGCGTGCCGAACGTCGTTGGCATTCTGGAGGGTAGCGACCCAACGTTGAAAGCCGAAACGGTCGGAATTGGTGCACACCTCGATCATCTCGGCGTAACGGGCGGAGTGGTCTATCCGGGTGCAGACGATGACGCAAGCGGAAGCACGGCCGTTCTTCAGATCGCCAAGGCATTCAGCACCAACCCAGTTAAGCCAAAGCGCAGCATCATCTTCATGTGGTTCTGCGGCGAAGAGCGCGGACTCCTGGGCAGCGCTTACTATTCGGACAATCCGAAGATGCCGCACGACAAGATGATCGCGGAGATCCAGATGGACATGGTCGGTCGCGATAGCGATGGCGTTCAGAATGGCGACCCAAGCCGGGTCGATAAGGCAGACGAGAACCGAGACACGATTCGACTTGTCGGAACCAAGAAGATCTCCAACGAGATCGACGACATTATTCAGCGTTTGAACCAGCACACGAAGTTCAAGTTCAAGTACGACGCAGAGGATGTTTACACGAGAAGCGACCATTACAACTTCGCGAAGGTCGGCATTCCAATCGCATTCTTCTTCGATGGATTCCACCCGGACTACCACCAGCCAACCGACACCGCCGACAAGATCAACTACGAGAAGATCGCGAACGCGGCAAAGCTTGGTTATCTCACCGCTGCTGAACTCGCGGATCGATCGGGTCCGCTGAAGCGAAACACGACCGGAAACTAGTTCCGCTATGCGCGGAACGTTACTGAACACCGCGACGGTTGCGGTGGGCGCCGGCATCGGCTTGGCCCTCGGGAAGATCATTCCCGAGGGCCTCATGGAAGTTGCCCTCACTGGCCTCGGGCTCGTCACACTCGGGCTCGGGATGAAGACCTTCTTCGAGACGAAGCAACTTATGCTGGTCGCGGCAGCAATTACAATTGGCGGAATCGTTGGTCGCATCATGGGCATTGAAGCTGGGCTGGCCAACCTCGCGGACCAGATGAAACAAGCCTTTGGCGGAGCAGGCCGATTTCAGGAGGGTTTGATCACTGCGACGGTCCTGTTCTGTGTCGGCCCGATGACTCTGCTCGGCTGTCTCCAAGACGCCCTTGAGCGCAAGATCGAGTTACTCGCGATCAAAAGTCTTCTCGACGGCGTGGCGGCGATGTTCCTTGCCGCCACCCTTGGCGTCGGGGTGCTTGCCAGCGCGATTTTGGTGTTTCTCATTCAAGCCGGGCTGACGCTTCTCGCGAAGCCGCTGAAGCCGATTGCGGACGATCCGGAGTTCATTCGCGAAGCTTCGGCAACGGGTGGCCTGATGCTGATCGCAACCGCTTTCGGATTGCTGAACGTGAAGAGTTTGCCAACGGCGGCTTTTCTTCCCGCACTCGTGCTGGCACCTTTCGCGGTTTGGCTTAGCCGAAAATGGAAACAACCGCAAGTCGAAAACGGGCAGAGTGTCGGATAATGCCCTCTATGCGCTTTTCGGCCAACAGATTTTTCCTTGTTCCCGGCTTGCTGATTTCGGGGTTCGCCCTTGGATCAGTAGCCTTTGCTCAGGAGGTTTTTGCGGAAATGCCGAGATACGATCGATACCAAAAGCTCGCCCGTGCGCAGACATTCCAGCCCGGCGTTGCCTCGGTGGTATGGGATGAAGACGGGAAGGGCGTCACTTTCACCGTGCGCGGAAAAACGAGCCGCTATGACTTTGCGACCGGTGCGATCAGCGAAGTTACCACTGCGCCGAGCACGCCAAATCGGCGCGCCGGTGGAGCACGCCAGGCCCCCGAACGTGGTCGGCAATTCGACACCGCCACTTCAGCGGACGGCAAGTGGACCGCGGTTACGCGAGATCGGAACGTTTATGTAAAGGGCACCGGAGTCGCGGAGAAAGCGCTAACGACTGACGGTTCCGTCGATAAGCGCATCAAGAATGGTGTCGCCAGCTGGGTTTACGGCGAAGAGCTCAACGTGCGAGAGGCCATGTGGTGGTCTCCGGATAGCTCAAAGCTGGCTTATTATCGATTCGACGAAACCACGGTGAAGGACTACTACCTCGCCTTAGCGCAGACGGAATTCCAGTCGACCCTCGACACCGAAGCCTATCCAAAAGCCGGCACGGTGAACCCGGTAGTGCAACTGCGCATCGCGAATCCGACGACGGGTGCTTCGATCACCGTCGATACGCAGTTTGGTGACGCGACTCTCGGCGAGTACGTTTACGACGTCAAGTGGTCGCCGGACGGGAAGGAGCTCTTCTTCAACCGCACCAACCGAAAGCAGAACGTTATGCAGTTCTGCGCGGCGGACCCGTCGACCGGAAAGTCGCGAGTGATCCTCGAAGAACGACAGCCGCAAAGTTGGGCCGAGAACCATCCGGACGCGCAGTTCTTGAAGGATCAGCAGCGATTCATCTGGAGCAGCGAAAAGGGCGGATTCAAGAATTTGTATCTTGCGGACGTGAGGAAGGGAATCCTGAACCCGATCACGAAGCTAGGCCGGGATGTCATCAGCATTGTCCGGGTGGATGAAGCCAAGAATCGGGTCTTCTACACCGCTGCTGGTTTGGACAATCCGTACTTCCTCCAGCTTCACGTGGCGAGCCTGGATGGGAAGACGGATAAGATCCTCACCGATCAAAAGTTCAACCACGCGGTCAACTTGGCTCCCGATGGTGAGCGGTACGTTACCGTCCGCCAGACTCCCGATTCCGCGCCGGAAACCGTTTTGATTCAGCCTGGTAAGGCTGAGGTCGTCCTAGCAAAATCCGATCTCACGGAATGGGAAAAGCTTGGACTCAAGAAGACGGAGCTGTTCAAATTCAAGGCCGCAGATGGCGTGACGGACTGCTTTGGCACCGTCCAATTCCCGTCCGACTTTGATCCGAGCAAGAAGTACCCGATGGTTTTGAGCGTTTACGCTGGACCCGAATCGGGTGGTCCACAGATCGGATTCCGCGCACCGAGTCCACTCACGGAGATGGGTTTCTTGGTCGTAAACCTCGCGGGGCGAGGCACGAACGGTCGAGGTAAGGCGTTCCGAGACGCCGTTTACGGCAAGCTCGGCGTCGTCGAAATTGACGACCAAGCGGCGGGCATCAAGGAGCTTGGTAAGCGCCCCTACGTTGATCCTGCACGGGTTGGAATCTACGGCACTTCCTACGGCGGGTACGCGTCGATCATGGCGATCCTGCGACACCCAAACGTCTTCCGAACGGCGTGTGCGAGTAGCAGCGTGACTGACTGGCGCCACTACGATACGATCTACACGGAGCGCTTCATGGGGTTACCAGCGGAAGGCGAGAACAAAGCCGGATACGAAGCTGGGTCAGCGTTCACTTACGCAAAGGAGCTTAAAGGGAACCTGATGCTTTACATCGGTACTTCCGATAATAACGTACATCCGGCGAACACCTACATGTTTATTCGCTCTTTGGAGCGCGCGGGCAAGCGGTACGACATGCAGGTCGGACCGGACCAGGGACACACGCAGATGAACACGAATCGAATGTGGGAGTACTTCGTCAAGACCCTCATCCTCGATCCAAAAATGAAGCCTCAAGCAAAGCTCGTTCCTGGCGGGCTAAAGCTTAAGTTTAAAGACCAACAGGGGTAAAACTTAGGGGTGCTCGGGCTCCTAGCTTCCCTGGTGATTTACTCACCGCAATTCGTCACCCCGCCTGCTCCGCAACGGCCCAGAGACATCTGGGTTTTCCGATCCGTGCTCGATCAGCGAGCCCGGATTGTCACCCTCGCTCTGAACGAAAAGCTGTGGGTGGCATACGACGCGACCAACTGCGGACTCTACAAGGCATGGGCGGGCGGCGTAAAGTTTGACGGGGCGGTTTACACCGCTTCACATGGTCCACAGCCCGCCAGCGAAGGAGCTCGGTATGAAAGCGGCATCGTGGATCAGCCCGTTTGGTTCATCGAACAAAGCGGTCAAACCATGCCCGCCCCGATCAGGTACCGGGGCTATCGAATGGAGGACAAACAGTGCGTCCTTCAGTACGAAATTCCCCGCCCCGGCAAGGCATCGATCCGAATCGAAGAAACGCCGGAGTACTACAACCGAAACGACCGAACGGGGTTCATTCGACAATTCAAAGTCTGGGGTCTCACCGACGAGCTGAAGCTGAAGCTCAAGACCCGAGTTGAATCCATCTCCAACAAACGCGAATTCATCTCGCAGGGGGATTTCAAGATCGTTACAGAAAAGGAAGTAACGGTCAACGGCGAGAAGCAACTGGTCATCGACGGTGAGCTGCTCTTTGAGCGAAACGAAGAGCAGGAAGAACGAGCGCGCGCTGCGAACGGCGGAAAGCCAGGGCCCACGCTCAATCACCTCGTGGTTGGATTTATTCCGGCACCGACGTCGGTTCAGAAGAACGACGAAATTCTCTTTGCAGGGCCGGCCAGTCTTCCGCAGGAACCGGTCGCGGGCCGAATTCCGGGCGTTGCCGTTCGCGTTTACGATGTCGGAATTGGAATGTCGAAAGTGCCGGTCCTGGTTGCGGCGCAGACGCCAAACAAGTCCTATGTCCTGCCGGTGGTTGACCTAAAGTCGAAGGATGACTTCGGTGGATTCGAAGAGAACTTCATCGTTCACATTAGCGGGTTTTTGAACGTAAAAGACACCGGCAAGTTCAAGTTCCGCCTCGGCAGTGATGACGGTTCGAACCTGTACATCCGAGACACGATGGTCGTGAATCACGACGGTCTGCACTCTTTCGATTACAACACGGGCGAGTTCACCCTCGATCCGGGTGAGCATCCGTTTCGCATCGAATACTTCCAGGGCGGAGCAGACGCGACGTTGAGGTTGGAATGGCAAAAGCCCGGGTCAACGACTTGGGAACTGATTCCTGCCAGCGCTTTCACGACCATCGAAGGCGAAGTTCGCGTGACGTCTCCGGGCCGAAAGAATGTCATCGTCGAGGGTAACTACAGCCGCCCTGGCGACCAGCGACCGCTTGAAGGAGTTCACCCGTCGTACGATCTGATCACCATTCGTCCAAAGGACTTTAAGCCGCGAGTCGGAGGAATTGCCTTCTTGCCGACCGGCGAAATGCTGGTTTGCACGTGGGACGCTGACGGCGCGGTTTACAAGCTAAGCGGCATCGAAAAGGGCGCGGAATCGGTTAAGGTCACGCAAATCGCGAAAGGTCTCGCTGAGCCGCTCGGACTTGCGGTCGTTGGTAAGGACATTTACGTTCTGCAAAAGCAGGAACTGACGAAGCTCATCGACAAAAACGGCGATGGCATTACGGATGAGTATTACGCGCTGGCCAACGGCTGGGGAGTAACCGACAACTTCCACGAGTTCGCCTTTGGTCTCGTTTACAAAGACGGTTACTTCTACGGGAACCTCGCTACGGCGATCAATCCAGGCGGTGCCAGTACTCAGCCCCAGAACCCAGATCGTGGCAAGGTCGTTAAGATCAACGGCAAGACGGGTGACTACGAACTCGTTGCGCACGGTCTTCGAACCCCGAACGGCATCGGCTTTGGCTACAAAGGCGAGATCTTCATTGCCGACAACCAGGGCGACTGGCTACCTAGCTCGAAAATTCTTCACTACAAGCCCGGCGCATTCTTCGGTTCGCGTTCGGTTGATCCGACTGGCACGAAGGGTCTGAAAGAGCAGCCTCCGGTGGTTTGGTTGCCGCAGGGCGAAATTGGCAACTCGCCAAGCAACCCAACGACGATGAACGACGGCCCGTACAAGGGGCAGATGCTTCACGGCGACGTCACGCACGGCGGGGTCAAGCGTGTCTCGGTCGAGCAGGTTAACGGCGTGCTCCAAGGCGCGGTCTATCGGTTCACTCAGGGCCTCGAAGCCGGCGTCAATCGCATTGCCTGGGGTCCAGACGGCGCGCTCTATATTGGCGGCATCGGCGCGGCGGGCAACTGGGGACAGGAAGGCAAAGAGCGATTTGGTCTGCAGAAGATCAAATTCAACGGCAAGTCCACCTTCGAAATCCTCGCTACGCGGGCGAAGACGAACGGATTTGAACTTGAGTTGACTCAACCTCTGGCCGAATTCAACGGCAACGACGCGGCCGATTACACCGTTCAGACCTGGCGCTATGTGCCAACCGAGCAGTACGGCGGACCAAAGGTCGACACTGAGGTCAAGCAGCCGAAGTCGATCACCGTTTCGAAGGACCGAAAGAAGGTCTTCGTCGAACTCGACGGCCTCAAAGCCGGCAACGTCGTCTACTTCCGACTCGACCCAACTTTGCTATCCAAGTCTGGAGAGAATCTCTGGAGCACGGAGGCTTGGTACACCCTGAACGAGATTCCACAGAACGCAGTTGTCAAGCCGAATCCGGCCAAACCGGTGATCGGCCTGAGCGATCAGGAAAAGAATGAAGGCTTTGAACTCCTGTTCGACGGTAAGTCGCTCAGCAATTGGATCGGCTTCCGACAGAAGGTCGTTCCAACCGGTTGGAAGGCCGTCAACGGCGAAATTCGCTACGTGCCCGGTTCTGGCGGCGGTGGAGATCTCCGGACGTTGGATACTTTTGGCGACTTCGATTTCCGATGGGAATGGAAAGTCGGACCCGGCGGCAACAGCGGCATGATGTACCGATCAACCGAGGAGTACACCGCGCCGTACATTACCGGACCGGAGTATCAGTTGCTGGACAACTTGCGACATAACGACGGTCGTAGCCCGATGACCAGCGCTGGCTCGGTGTATGCGATCTACCCAACGGATCGAGCTCAGGCTCGTGCGGCGGGACAGTGGAACAGCTCCCGCGTCGTTGCTCGTGGCAACAGCATCGAGCACTGGCTCAACGGCAAGAAGGTCGCCTCGTACGAGATCAACTCTGCGGACTGGAAAGATCGAGTGCTGAAGTCGAAGTTCGCGAACGCCGCGATCTACGGTCAGCGCAAGGTCGGTAACTTGGTCTTCCAAGACCACGGCGACCCGGTCGCCCTACGCAACATTCGCATCAAGCGACTGAAGTAAGGCCAGCCAATGTTTCTGGCGCAATCTCGCCCGACGAGATTGCGCCGGAATCCGCGCAATAATCAGGCATGCCTGAACTGCTCCATACCGCCGTTTTTGGACTTCCGCCCGCGCGATGCGGGAAAGTACGTGAGGTCTACGATTTGGGCGATGAGCTTCTGATTGTCGCCACGGACCGGATTAGCGCGTTCGACGCGGTCATGGCGAATGGCATTCCCGATAAGGGCTGCATCCTCACCCAGATGAGCACGTTCTGGTTCGATAAATTCTCGGACCTCTGCCCAAACCACGTCATTTCCACCGACGACGCCGAAATTGCGAGCCGATGCAAGAACCCTCAGCCGGAGCTTGCGGGGAGATCCACGATCGCGAAGAAGGCTAAACCTCTCCCCATTGAGTGCGTCGCCCGAGGCTATATCACGGGCAGTTTGTTTAAGGAGTACACGAAGTCTGGCGGCGACATTCATGGGTTGGCCCTGCCGACGGGGCTAGTCGATGCATCGCGGCTTCCTGAACCGATTTTCACTCCCGCGACCAAAGCCGAAGAAGGTCACGACGAGAACATCTCTTTTGCCTCCGTCGTGGATCAAATCGGAATCGAGGCGGCAGAGTTCATTCAGTCCAAGACGCTCGAGATTTATGCAAAAGCTGCCGAGCACTGTGCCAACGTTGGCATCATCCTCGCAGACACTAAGTTCGAGTTCGGCTGGACCGACGACGGAATCATCTGGATCGACGAGGCCTTAACGCCAGATTCCAGTCGATTCTGGGATGCCGAAAAGTACGCGCCTGGCTCAAGCCCGGCAAGCTACGACAAGCAGTTCGTGCGGAACTATCTTGCCGAAACGGGCTGGGATCAGCAGCCGCCTGGCCCCGCGCTTCCGGCGGAGATCGTCAACCAAACCCGCGCGAAGTACGTGGAAGCTTTTGGCCGGATCACGGGCCGAAGTTTCGAGGCGTAATGTTCCTTGTCTACAATATCGTCCTGACGTTGCTGGCGCCCGTCTGGGGGCCGTGGATGTGGTTCCGCGCCCGGCGACGGCAACCGATGCCGAACTGGAAGCAGCGTTTCGGGCAGTACGAATTGCCGCGACACGAGAACCGCATTTGGTTTCATGCCGTTTCGGTGGGCGAAGTGGTCGCGGCCAAGCCGATTTTGCAGGCCATCCGTCGAAAGCTTCCTGAATACGATCTTGTGCTGAGCGTTACCACGAGCAGCGGCTTTGAAACTGCCCAACCGCTGCTAGGCGAAGTCGTCAATCACGTGGTCTATTTCCCAATTGACGTCGCCCGGTTCCAACTGGGGGCAATTCAGACGGTCCGTCCGAAGGTTGCCGTTCTCATGGAGACGGAGTTGTGGTTCAACTTCCTTTGGGCGGCGGATGTCTTTGATGTGCCCGTGATCCTTGTGAACGGCCGCATCAGCGAGCGGAGTTTTCGGGGCATGAGCCGAGTAGCACCGCTGTACCGGCAGATTTCCGCATGGCTGAAAGCGGCTCTGATGCAAGCACAACCAGACGCGGATCGGATGACCTCTTTCGGCGCGAAGGACGTTCGCGTACTCGGAAACTGCAAGTTCGATCAGGCAGTCGAGTCCGGCGGGAAATCAGTTGCCGAATGGCGCGCGGAGCTCGGGCTCTCGCCAGACAAGCCCGTTGTCATCTTCGGCTCGATCCGACACGAGGAGTTTGACGAGTGTTTGGCCCAAGCCAAGAAGCTTACGCCAGATGTTCAAGTCATCTTCGCGCCGCGACATATCGACCGCAAGGCGGAGTTAGAGGCGGCGTTTGCTCGGCATTTTAACGGTCCGATGCTCCGGAGAACGGCAAACGAAAAGATCGGGGACGAGCAGATTTTGATCTTGGATTCGTACGGAGAATTGAGCGCTCTCTACGCGGTTGCCTCCCTTGCCGTCGTGGGCGGTGGGTTTGCTGACCTGGGCGGGCAGAACATTATCCAGCCCCTCGCGCACGGCGTGCCGGTCATCCACGGGCCAAATATGCGGAACTTCCGTGATGTCGCCGCGGTGGCAAAGGGCACCACTCAAGTCCAAGCAAGCGAGATCGCGACCACGGTTCGGCAACTGCTCGCGGATCCACAGCGCCTCAAGGCCGTTGGCGAGGAAGCGAAGAACTTCGTCGCGTCGAACACCGGTGCCAGCGAGCGCTATGCCGACGCGATCGTGGAGACCGCGAGATCGGTGAAAGGTAAGGTGAAAAAATGACTCCGACCGTTGGCATTATCATGGGCAGCAAAAGCGACCTGGAGACCATGAAGCCCGCGGCGGCAGTACTGGCCGACTTCGGGATCGGCTACGAAATCCAAGTCGTCAGCGCTCACCGAACCCCGCTTAATATGGTGGAGTACGCCCAATCCGCCGGTGGACGTGGACTCAAAGTGATCATCGCCGGAGCCGGCGGCGCTGCGCACTTGCCTGGAATGGTCGCCAGCCTGACCACGCTCCCGGTAATTGGCGTCCCTGTTGCACTAAAGTACTTGAGCGGCGAAGACTCGCTGTTAAGCATCGTCCAGATGCCCGCCGGAATCCCGGTCGCGACCGTAGCGATTGGCAACGCCAAAAACGCTGGGCTCCTTGCCGTCCGAATGTTAGCGATCGGCAACGAGAGCCTAGAACAGAAGCTCGTTGCCTTTGCCAAGCAGCAGGAAGAGCTGGTCGCGCAAATGAATCGCGATCTTATCGCTGAGCTTTGAGGAAGGCGGCCAGCTTGGCGGGTTGATCGGTCCCGATCACGTCGACATCAAAGTCGCGCAGCATCTTCCAGGCCACAGGCGTGTCCGGCGTTGCCCAGAACCGTAGCTTCTGCCCCTGCCGGTGCGCGCGGTTCACGGCGAGTTGGAGCTTGAATCGGTCCTTGTTGTTCAGCGCGCCAACGCCGCGCCACTCGAAATTCTCTAGCCAACTGTCACTGATCAGCGGCATCAACTCAGCATCAATCTTTTCAAGATCCGAGAGTCGGCCGTCGACAAATGCGTAACGGACGTCCTCCTTCTTCACGATATCCGTCGGTCGGTCTCCGCTCAGGATGATCCGAATCGCAGACGGTACAACACCGCCGGGGATGCTGTAGCCCGTGAAAAACTGCTGGTTTGGTTTGATCAGCTGCTTAAGAAGCGCGTACGCCTCGGGCCCCTTTTCTTTGATGTCCACCAGTAGCCAGAGCTCTTCCTTCGGACCATAAACCCAGCCGCCGTTATCCTTTGCGCGAGCAACGAGCGGGTTCAAGTACATCGATTCAATGGTATTTCCGGGCTTCAGGTCCTTCTTATCGTGACCGACGAGGAGTTTGCCGTTAACCGGGAACACGTCGACTTCGATGCTCTTGAATCCGAGCGACAGGGCTTCGGTCAGCGGCTTTGGGTTGACGTAGTCGTTGTGAGCATGTGCGTTCGGCAAATACACCGACTGCGACAGCCCAAGAAGAAGCGCGCTGATAATGGCCATGGGATTACTAGCTACTTCGCAGGTAGAGCTTGTAGCTGTAATTCAGTTTAAGCGATTTGCCCGGCGAAAGCGTTGGATTCCATGTTAACGTTGCGTTTGGGTTCACGGCTTTCAGTCCTTTGGCCGTTTTAGCAACGCCCGCCGTCCCGGCTTCCAAGATTTCCCCCGTGATCTGCTTTCGAATTCGGAGCTTGACTTCTTTGGTCTTGTCATTGCGAATCTCGATGACGCCTTTCAACGTGACCAGATCGTAAAGCGGCTGCTCGCTGTTGAAGTACTTGATCGCGCCCCGCTCTCGGGTCACTTCCTCTTCGGTAGCCTCGACTCGAATGTCGAGCGACTTGTTGATTTGAAGTTCGGCATCGGCGTTCGCGGGCGTGTAGTTCAGCATTCCTTGGCCGACGATGTCGCCCTTGCTAAACGCGGTAGCGATGCTGGTCGTGAGCGGTTGACCAGAAGTGTTTCGGAACTGCAGCGTATTCCAGACATCCGCTGGACCGTCAGGAAGACCTCGGTACGTCGATTCTGGAGTCGTGGAATCGGGCAGATCGGCGGTGAAGAGGGTCTTGTATGGAGACTTCGCTTCGAACAGGATGTAGTAACCGCGATCTCCAGCGTTAAGGGAAACCTTCGGATACTTGTAGAAGAACAGGTCTTCTTTCTGCTCTCCGCTGGCGTCGCTAGGCGCGGCCATTCCGGCGCTAAAGTCGGCCATCACGGCCTCCTTGGCCATTCGATTTTGGGTCATCATCGCCGCTGGCGCTTGGCCGCCACCGCCAAAGCCAGCACCTAGAAAAGCGTTGTTGGTGGGTGATCCCGAAAGGAACGGTTCAAGCACGCCCGCCCAAGGCAGGTTCGGGAAGCCGGTAATCAAGCGAACGTCGAGATCTGCGAAATTATCAAGGTCGTTGTTGATCGTAGCCTTCGACACGACTTTAAGTTCTTTATCGTCCAAAAGCTCAACGGCGTAGCCCGGGGTCCAAGAGATTCCGCGCTCTAGGGAGAGCATTTGGATCTTGCCCTTACCTGTAGTTTTGAACTGCACGACGCGCGTGGCTGCCTCGTACGAGGTCGTAAACACGAGTTTTCCGTCTTCCGGCGTGATCTTTTGAATGCCGGCTTTGGTCAAAACCTGTTGGCCCGTTGGCGTTTCGATGACGATGAAGTCGCCGTTGATCGCGAGCAGCTTTCCTTTGACGAACGGATGTCCCGCCTCGCCTTGCCGATAGTCAAGTTGAAGCACCTTGCCAACGTTCGCTGCGAGAATTTGCTCGAGACTTCCTAGGTTGGTGGTCTCTGGCCTTTTCAGGGTCGTTGCCGTGACCGTCTTTAATTGTGCCCCGCCAACCGTGCTGAACCACAGGGTGCCGATTGAACTTTGAGGAATGTAGCTCAGGTTTGTGGTGCCAGATTCATCAATTTCAAACTGCCTCGTGACAACGGCGTAGCCGTTTTTGAACATCGCGACATCTACGATCTTTGCTTCATTTACGACGCTACGCTTGACAACGTCGTTCTTGACAAATTCAAATTGGCTCAAGGCTCCAATCAGGCTGGGGTTCGCCAGCGGGGCCGGAGCCAAAAAGGCGGAAATACATGCAATCGCGAGATTCATAAGGCGTTCCTGACGGAGGTGCAAACGCCTCAAACCCGGCAAAGTTTCAGATTGCCGAGAATTCCCTGCGGAAAATTGGCTGCCTTCCGATAATATCCTTAGCTTTATCAGAAAAAGTATGTTAAGGTAACGCTTATAGGTTGAGACGGGAATCTCTATGACAATTGCTGAAAGGAATCGGCGAATTCGGAAAGATGCCTCACAGAAAGCCATTGAGGGCTTTTTCGTGTGGTTCATCATCGTGGCAACTTGGCACGTGGCGGCGGCAATGTGGTTCTTCCGGGACCTGCTCTCGGCCCTCATGGTGCTCATCATCGGCACCGGCCTGGTGGGTGCGCTGCGCGGCCTGGATCGGATCAAGCAGTTTCTGCTGAGCTAAGGTCTCAAACGAATTGCATCGTAGCGAAACTTATGGCCTGCCTGCTCGCGGTCCCTTCGTTTAGTAGTGATCTCGCTGGCTAGCTTAGAGGACTAGATCCCCATTTCAGTACTCATCCTGGGCCCTGAAGATGCGGTGGAGTTCTTTCCCCGCCAGGTCCCGCTCACGGTTATCGCCTAAGCGCAGGGCATCTACAAGGGCCAGGACTGAGTAAAAGTCTGGGTCGCGTAACGCAACCTTTGGCGCACTCGGGTGCAGGGGCTCAACGGACAGTCCGCGGGTTTCGCCCAACGGATGGGGCCAAACGGGGGGTAGGGAGTCCGATGATGCAATTTTCGCGTCCAGTGGAGGGGCCGCCCACGCCGTGGGGGTTCCCCGCGACTCTCCGCCCTGTTCGGGGGCCAGGAAGAATCTTGATCCATGAACCAGGGCCTCTTCAAGATTTCTGAGATTCAGGTTCTTGCTTGAGGGATGGTAGAGCTTTGCGTTCGTAGCTCGCTTGAGGGCGCGGTTCACGGTAGAAGGACTCACGCCGATTTCGGCAGCCAGCAGGCCCTGGGTCCAGTCGCTACGCCCCCGAAGAGAGGCGATTTTCAGCAACACGTACATGTCCGCGGAGTCCATCACACCTCAATTATAGGCTGTTCGGTATTCGCGATTCGCGAATACCGAATAAACTTGTATTGGACTAGCGATGTTTGACAACATAGCCCGGTCGGAAAGGAAGTCGAAGTACCGGTCACCTACCCGACTGTCGCTCATGTGAAATCTTCCTTTCATAAGACCTGCGGAGGCACCCATAATAGGTTGATGCCGAAGCAAGAACTCACTCTGAGAGTCCCCGCGAGTTGCCGACCTCGTAGCGAAGATCAGAAGCAGCGCGCCTTCAGCGAGAGCATGGAGGAGTACGTCGAGGGCATTTTCCGACTTCAGAAAGAGGTGGACTCGGTTTCGACGGGCGAGATTGCGACCTACATGCAGGTGAGCGCGGGCAGCGCTTCTACCATGGTGAAGAAGCTCGCGGAAATGGGATTGGCCGAGCACTCACCGTACCAAGGCATCCGGCTCACCGAGTTTGGCGAAAAGGTCGCCAAGCAGTTGACTCGTGCCCACCGCATTCTTGAGCGGTTCTTGGTGGACGAACTCGACCTTCCGTGGGACGATGTTCACGAACTTGCTTGCAAGCTAGAGCACTACTTGTCGGAGGACGTCATCGACAAGATGGACACCAAGCTTGGGCACCCTACCACGTGCCCACACGGGAATCCAGTGGACCCCGACGCGCCCGATCCTAGCTTCCGATTGCAGGCAGCTCCGGTTGGCAAGCTGAAAGTGTTTCGAATTTCCGATGAGCGAGTTGAGTTCTTACGGCGACTTGATGATCTCGGCTTGAGGCCGGGTTCCGAGTTCGAAGCTACCGGTAGCACACCGGTCGATAAGCTGATTCACCTTAAAATTGGCGACCAAACGCACACGGTCGGCCATGAAATCGCTCGCCATCTTTGGGTTGTTCTGGCGTAGAATATGAACATGGTAGACGATGTTCTACCCATTGAGAAGCAGTCGCGACCGCTGAGCACACTGTTCTTGGACCTCAACGCCTACTTTGCGAGCGTTGAGCAGCAAGAGCGGCCCGAGTTGCGTGGCGAACCCGTCGCGGTTGTTCCGGTGGATGCGGACACCAGCTTCGTGATCGCCGCAAGCTATGAGGCAAAGCGGTTTGGCGTCAAATGCGGCACGATGATCCGCGACGCGAAGCGGATGTGCCCGGGCATCGCCATTGTCAAAGCCCGTCCCGCGGTTTACGTTGGCTACCACCACCGAGTTCTGGAAGTCGTTGAGAACGTACTTCCGGTGGACCAGGTTTGTAGCATCGACGAGATGCGATTCCGGCTCATCGGCGCGGAGCGCGATCCCGTACAAGCGCGCGAGATTGCCCTTAGCCTCAAGCGTAAACTTCGCGAGGATGTCGGACCAGAGATGCGTGCAAGTATCGGCATCGCGACGAACCCATTCTTAGCGAAGATTGCGACGGAAATTCAGAAGCCAGATGGCCTTGTGGTGCTTCAGAAGGAGGATTTGCCAGAGCGGCTGTATGGACTCAAGCTCACCGATTTCACCGGGATTAACAAGCGGATGGCTGCGCGGCTTAACGCGGCAGGCATTTTCAGCGCGGAGCAGATGTTGTCCACTGGTCGTGCCGAACTTCGCCAAGCGTTCGGCTCCATCATCGGCGAACGCTGGTGGTACCTATTGCGCGGCTACGAATTGCCAGAGGATGAGACGGATCGAAAAACCCTCTCGCACAGCCACGTCTTAGCCCCAAGCCTTCGGAATGACCAGGGATGTCGAGAGGTGCTCATGCGACTCCTCCAGAAGGCGTCGGCTCGACTGCGGTCGCAGAACTTGTACACGACGGCGATGTCCGTGTGTGTGAGCGGATTTGAGAAGACGTGGGAAGCCAAGGTCAAACTTCCACCAACCCAGGACACGATCACGATGAACGACAACTTCATGCGCGTATGGGAAACGCGCGACTTCGTGAAACCAAGGAGTGTTTCGGTCTGCTTTTATGAACTTCATGAACCCGGCCAGGTCACCCCGAGCTTGTTCGAGGACGTTCAAGAGCGAGCCGAGCTCATGAAAGCGATGGATGGCGTGAACCAAAAGTTCGGCAAAAACACCGTTTTTCTTGCCGGGATGGCAAAAGCGAAAGACTCGGCCGATGAAAAAATCGCTTTCCAAAAGACGTGGTTGTTCCAAGAAGGGAAAGGTGACAACGAATGGATGAACACTTTTCGTGGATTGCGGGACTGAACACGTTATCATGAAAGCGTGATCGTCCTTGGGCTCTGCCTGCTCACCACAAATCCTTTCTTTGAGCGCCCCATTCTCGTGGGCGCCCATCGTGGCGGTTTGTTCGAAGCCCCCGAGAACACGATCAGTGCTTTTCGAACCTGCGCAAAGAAATGGCCCGATGTGTTGTTGCATGTTGATGCTCGCATGACGGTTGACGGAGAGGTCGTGCTATTTCACGACGACACACTGAACCGCACCACCGATGCTGCCGGACCGGTAAAGCGTCTTAAGGCTTCTGAACTTTTTCAGTTGGATGCTGGCTACCACTTTTCGAATGATGGCGGGAAGACATTTCCGTTCCGAAGTCGCGGCATCCGTGTGCCAACCTTACGTGACGCCCTTTTGGCAATGCCAAAGCAGCGTTGGATGATCGAGCTAAAGGATGGTTGTGATCCAGACCGAGTCATTGGAATCATTCAAGAAGCCAAGGCCGAAGATCGAACTTTGGTTTCTAGCTATGGCTCAAGTGCGATGGTCCGAGTGCGAGAACTCGCTCCGAGGGTTGCGCGATGCTTCGATTTCGCGGCGATTTTACGGCTTCTCACCGCCTTGCGTGGGGACGACTGGGAGGAGTATCAACCCCAGGATCAAGTGCTCTCACTGCTTTCCGAGCAGATTGTTCAGTACGGGTTGACGTTGGACGAGATTCAAACCATTCGGAGAAAGGGAATCTTTGTTCAGATTCATGTCTTGAATACTTCGAGCGATATCCGACGATGGCTCGATACCGGGGTGGATAGTATTCTCTCGGATCGGCCTTCGCTTCTTGCGGCGGAAGTATCCCGCAGGCAAAAGGAGCGTCTGGAATTGAGCGTAAGTAAAGATGATGATGGTGGCAGCAACGATCGCAATGCTGGGGTTAACCCAGCAGTTTCCGAAGCACTCGAAAGCAGAGCTCACGATTGCAAGTCCGACCGTCGTTCCGGGAGCGGTCGTTGAAGCGAACCTGCGGGTTTCGCTTGATCCAGGCTGGCATAGCTACTGGGTAAATCCCGGCGAGAACGGTAGCCCTCCGGACTTTAAGTTCAATCTGCCGGCTGGCTGGAAGGTATTGAGGGCACGCTATGAATTGCCAGAGATGGTGATCGCAGGCGAGATGGTGAGCTACGGCTATGAGGACCACTTCAACGTTCGGTACTCCCTTCAAGCTCCCAAAAAGCTAGGAAAAGCAGAAATCACTGGCAAGCTTGAGTTTCTGGTTTGCCAAGAAACGTGCATCCCGCAATCTCTTTCGGTTTCGGCCCCGGTGACCGTGGCCGCTAACGCGACACCAAAGATGACTCTGCCCGAAGCATCCTTCCCAGAATGGGATCCGGCGGTTAAGGCCGAAGCAAGAGTTTCCGGAAACGATCTGGAACTTCGAATCACCGGTCTGAAAACGGATGGCCTGGACTTGCCAGGGATTCAGCTTTTCTCAGAATCTCCAAACATCGTCAATTACGCCAGCCGAACCGATGTGCGAATGGGCAATGGGGCGTTGGTCGTGCGGATTCCAAAAAGTCCGTACTGGGACGCCAAGACGAAAACCTTCAAAGCGCTCCTGATCGCACCCGAGAATCAATTTTGGTCCCCAAGCGTTCGCGGTTTGGTACTGAACGTTCCCGTTCGTTCGTAGTCAGTACAAGAGAGGAGAAACAACATGCTAATCACCAGTCTTTTCGCACTCGCCGTTGCCATGCCGACGGTTGCCGCCGAGCCACCAAAGATCGGTGAGATCGCGCCCGAATTCAGCTTGGTTGATACCAACGGAAAGTCCCACAACATCTCGGATTTCCGAGGAAAGATTGTGGTTCTTGAGTGGACCAATGACGGTTGCCCTTACGTGATGAAGCACTACGGCACCGGCAACATGCAGAAAGCGCAGAAGACAGCCACCGACCAAGGCGTTGTCTGGCTCTCCATCGTTTCGTCAGCCAAAGGAAAGCAAGGCTATGTTGAGGGCCCCCAGGGCAACGCATTGATGAAGGAGAAAGGCTTCAAGTCGACTGCCCTCCTCCTCGATTCCGATGGCAAGGTTGGCAAGCTATACCAAGCCAAGACGACTCCGCACATGTTTGTGCTCGATGCCTCCGGCAAGGTTGCGTACATGGGAGCGATTGACGATAAAGCGACTCCTTTCCCCGAGTCCGTGAAGGGCGCCAGAAACTACGTCCTCGAAGCCATCACTGCGTTGAAAGCGGGCAAAACCCCTGCCATCGCTGCCACCCAGCCTTACGGGTGTAGCGTGAAGTACGGAAAGTAAACACGTAGTAGGACCCAATGACGGTTGGGCTCGTACTCGGTGACATGCTGTTCGATCGCCTCCCGGGCTTGAATGCCGCGGAGGCGATTTTCATGTCGGAAGATCTGGGCTTGGCAACCCGCGTTCGGCATCACCAGCAGAAGATTGTCCTGTTCTTCAGCGCGATGCACCACTTTCGTGACGCGCTGGTCGCTCAGGGTAGAGAGGTGCGGTACTTCGAACTTCGAGACGATTCCGGCTCTTTGCTCGACCGGATAGGCAGTTTGAAGCCGAGCAAAGTGATCACGTACGAAATCGCGGACCAGTTCTTTCGCAAGGACCTGCTGGCCTGGGGACAAGCCGAAGGCGTCGAGATCGAGTTTGTGCCCAACCCCATGTTCCTGACCGCGTCTGCGGACTGGCAGGCATACCGCAAGCGGGCGAAGCGACTGCTGATGCGGGACTTTTACTTACAACAACGTAAGCGTCTCGGGATTCTGCTGGAGCCAGATGGTTCGCCGGTCGGAGGAAAGTGGAGCTTTGACGAGGACAATCGGCGGGCTCTCCCAAAGTCCGTGATGCCGCCCGCGGATTGGCGACCGTTGCCAGATGCGATAACGCAGGAAGTGATTGCGCTTGTGAAGCAAGAGTTTGCGGCGCATCCTGGCGATGCAACTCAGTTCGCTTACCCGGTGACCCATGCGGAGGCGGCCAATTGGCTGGACACATTCCTGGTTGAGCGGCTTAGTCGGTTTGGCGAATACGAGGACGCGCTCTCGCTCCGTTCTGACTTCGTCTTCCACGGCGTGCTCACGCCAATGCTGAACAACGGATTGCTCACTCCGGCCCAAATCGTGAAGAGGACGCTTGAGTTTCACGCCGAGACACCGGTGCCGATCAATTCGCTGGAAGGATTCCTCCGGCAGATCATCGGTTGGCGGGAATTTATTCGCGGCATGGCGGACGAGTATCCGCCGATTGGCGAGGGCACCATGAATGGCCTCGGACACACTCGGAAACTGGGTGAGGCATGGTGGACCGGGACCACCGGATTGCTACCACTCGACCACGCCATCAACAAAGCCAATCGTTACGGCTGGTGCCACCACATCGAGCGGCTTATGGTTCTGGGATCCGCGATGCTTATGTGCGAAGTCGAACCGGCCGACAGCTATCGCTGGTTCATGGAGATGTTTGTGGACAGCGCGGAATGGGTGATGGGACCGAACGTTTTGGGGATGTCGCAGTTCGCAGATGGTGGCCTGTTTGCAACGAAGCCGTACCTCAGTGGGAGTAGTTACCTCCGCAAGATGGGCGACTATCCGGCCGGCGAGTGGTGCGACGCCTGGGACGGTCTGTACTGGCGGTTCGTGGATCGACACCGAGAGCTTTTTGCAGCAAACCCACGCATGTCGGTGATGGTTGGAAGCCTCGACAAACTAGATTCAGTTCGCAAGAACCGGATCTTTGCCAGCGCCGAGGCTTTTATCGACCGAGTGACGGAGCCTAGCTAGACGGAGCTTGAATCGTGATGACGTCCGCGCCAAAAGCGCGGATTTGCGACGACGGAATGCTGGACTTTTGCGCGCCTAGACCAAACACGCCGCCGGCCTTAAGCTCGATGGTGTTGAGCGCGCCGGTGGTGAGATCGAAGTCGATGTCCGCGACTTGTCCCAGCTTCGTGCCGTCCGAGTTCATGACTTCCATTTTGGAAATATCTGCGACTTGTAGGCTCCCGTTCATTTGTCCGGCAGGTTCGACCGCTTGCTTGCTTTCCACAATAATTGCGTCTGGACCGACTTTCCCTAATCGGCCGAAAGGAAGGAAGGAGTCTGGACCGCCGGTTTCCAATACAAAGCCTTCGATTTCTCGATCGCCCGGATGAAGCACAAGGTCTTTCACTGTTCCCAGTTTTTCACCCTCAGCCAAAGAAATGACAGCGCGCCCGCGAAGCTCGGATAAGGTAGCCATGTCTCAGTGTAGGCGCGCCGGACGCTACTTTGCGCGGTTTTTGCGGTTATGTTCACTCATTAGCCGAAGTTCGGAGCGCATCTCCGAGCAACCAGCCAATCAGGAAGCCAAGTCCGCCTGGCGCGGTGACAACAAATGTTCCAACGCCAAAGCCGAAAGAACCACTGATTGCCCCGCTGATTCCGAATAGCACCGCAAGCACGACTAGGCCAGGAAGAATCGAGTGCAAGACTACAATTCGGACTTCTTGAAAGAAAGCGATAAGGGCATAGACGATAACGCCAGCCCAAGTATTCAGTACCGAGATGCCCATCAGCAACGAGCCGACACCAAAACTTCCGGTTGCAGATTTCAGGACGGATTCGGAGCGCTCAATCCATCGGCCGCAACTCAAGCCAATCCCCAAACTCGCGGCGGCGACGAAGTAAAGCGCGCTCCAGAGAACCTCGGTGGACGCTCCGCGCAAGAACGCCGAACAAATGGCAATGATGATTGCCATCGTCGCACCACCGGCCAAGGCTTTTCTGCTCGGAGCCATTGTTCCAAGAAACTCGCCACTCCGACCCGAGACCATCATCGAGCCGTTGAGTAGCTCTTCATATCGACGCTGATAGACCGGATTGTCGGGTTCGAACTGGGCGGCGTAGGCATAACGCTTGGCCGCTTCATTCAGGTCTCCGCGCGCTCGTGCGATATCTCCCAACACTGCATGGGCCATTGGCTGCCGAATTGAAGATTGAAGGAGCTCAATCGCGAGCCTTTCTGCCGTGGACGTTTGCCCGCGGGCGAACGCGACGGAAAGGCGGTTCTGTAGATCGGCAAGATCAGTTTTCGAACGCTGAACGATGATTTCCTCGCGTGCATCTGCCCGAGCGGCGGCCTGCTCAATGAACGCAATCTCTTCTCGCTTGCGTTCATCTTGCTTTGCCAAGATTTGGTTGTATTCTCGACGAGCGTTCGGGTCGTTCAGTACGGTGTAGGCATCGGTTGCGGCAAGAAAAATGCGTTTTGATTCGGCCGAACCCGATTTATCCGGATGGTGATGTAGCACGATCCGGCGGTATGCCGATTTGATTTCGCTACTTGAAGCGGTACGGTCGATGCCTAGGGTCTCGTAATGATCAGCCAATACACCGCTCCTCCTGAACAAATCACATTGTTCCCTTTTGGAGCGAGTTATTGCTACGATTACGGCAATACTTTATCTTGAAAATTAAGATAATTTAGCCACACTCAATTTGCGGCGCGTTGAAGGCCACTGAAGTATCCGGTATAGAAGTTGATCACGATGTATCCGATGTAAATCGCGACGCAAAGACCGAGGACCACGCCGACCAAGTAGGCAAGCTGGGTTGACTTTGTCGTTGCCTCTTGCTCGTAAAACTCGCTCATTTTGTTGAGCATGAGGTCCAGGTTGCCGGTGGTTTCTCCGGTGGCGATCATATCGAGCACGATGGGCGAGAAGGCTCGAGTGTCTTTAAGAGTCTCCGTGATTCCGGCTCCGGTTTCAAGTCGGTCAACCGCCGGATACATAAGCGACCGCAAGTACTCGTTCCCGCAAGCATCGGCGCTGATCTTCATGGCGGCAGAGAGTGGAACACCACTCTTGGTCATTGCGCCAAAGGCGCGGCCAAATCGGGCCATCGCAAGCTCCTGCATGGTCTGGCCAAATACGGGAAGCTTGGTGGTGAACTGGTCCCACTGATAGCGAATCTGCGGGTTGGCCAATCCGACCTTTCGAAAAAGCAAGATGAGGATGATCAGCGGTCCAAGCCAGATCCAAGTCGATGGCGTGGTCAACGGAGAGCTCAACTGTCCGGCGCTGGCATTGACACTCGCGATGATCGCGTTGGCCGCAAGGACGATAACGATCGATGCCCAGACTTGGATTTTTGGATAGAACGTCAGCCGCTTGTACAGGTTGCGGATTTCAAGTTCGCGCTCCAAATAGTCCGCAATATCGCTCATGGCCTGATCAAGAAAGCCGCCCTTTTCACCTGCCCGCAGCATGCTGATGATCACGCCATTAAAAACTTCTGGGTAGCGCTGGAGGCCAAATGAGATCGGTCGTCCTACTTCGATGTGTCCGGAAACTTCGCGAAGTATGCCTTGGAGCTTCGGATTCTTCGATTGATTCGCGAGGGTGTTGAATGCCTGCACCATCGGAACGCCAGCGTGCAACATCGTCCCGCCTTGTCGGAAGAAGAAGACGAGATTCTTCAGCGGCACTTGACCGACCAACGGGCCCCAAACGCTGGTTGCCGCGTATGACCGTTCGCTGAAAGTGTCCTTTTCGGGCCCGGGAGCGGACGTTGGAACTTCGAATGGTCCCTCTGCCCGGACTTCTGTCGGAGCAGACATCGGCATCGGCTGCGCGGCAAGCGGATCGGCGGGAAAACCGCTGGTCGCCGCAACGCCAATCTGGGTGACGTTCAATCCCTTGTCCGCTAGGTCCTTGAGCACCTGTTCCAAGGTCGCACCGAACTGCAAACCGCGCGTGGATTCGCCGGTGGACTTTGTCGCTTGGTACTCGAAGGTAGGCATAGGATTTTTTACGGCGTTTCGAAACCAGACAGTACTTCCTTGGGCAGATCGACGAACCAAGTTTTCATGACGATCATCCCGATCAGAAGACCGGTGGTGATCAACACAGTCCAGCCCAAGAGTCCGATTCCTAGCTTGGCTTCGGTTTCACGTGCTTTACATTCGGTGGAGCTGAATTTTGTGAGATGCTCAAGGCCACCCGGCAGATCCCCGGTGTACTCGGACGTGGCTATCGTCGCGGTGTACTCTTCGGGAAAAGCGCGATGGCGCGCGAATATGTCGGACAGGCGATCACGTTCCGACATACCTTCGGCGGCCTTTCTAAGATCCGCCGCAAGTTCCAGGTTAGGTACCGCATCGGTCGCCATTAGGTACGACGTTCCATGGGGCAATCCTGCTTTGCTAAGTCGACCCAGCACCCAAGACAGTCGTGCGTAACCTTCGTTGCGGGCTCGATGACCGATCATCGGAATCTTTAGCCCTAGTCGATGTCGAAGTGCGGTGGCTTTCGAGGACATGAAGTACCGGTGGGCTAGGTATAGAACCGCCGAGATGCTTAGGATGATGGGACCGTCTGGCCACAGGAACCGGTTCCACATGATCTGACGGTTTGCCGCCATATAATCCTGCCCCTGTCCACCCGTCTTGTCTGCAAAGCGCCACATCTCAAAGAGAGAGTTCATCGTGGACTGCATTAGGAAGAGCCCGAGTACAGCGTTCACGAGCAGGAGATAAATCCATCTAAACCAGCGCTGGAAGTGATGCGCGGTGTTGTTTTGCCTGGCGATCTCTTCGAAGGCATCAGGCACGAAACCGCCCATCTCCGCGGCCTTTGTCGTGCCAATCACGTCCGGCGGAAAAAGGTCTGGGTATCGCGCCATGGCATCAGCAATGGTGCTTCCTTCGGCAACTCGAGCGGCAATATCGCGCATCGCGTCCGGAAACGGACCCTGGGTTCTGGACGCGATATCAGTCATCGCCGCACTTGGCGCGATCCCTGAGCGGATAGCGGCTCCGAGTTGGGTGAACAGGAAAAACCTAGCTTTGTGAGTGCCCTTTTTTGTTCGCACCGTCGCCGATGCATTTGGATCTGCAACGTTCGGCTGGCGCATCACGATCGGCTTGGATACCGCTCCCGATACCGGACGCGCAAAACTAGACGGAACTGTCGAAGGAACGGTCGCGCGCTTCGCCGCTGGGCCAACCCCCGTCGCCGACTTGCCCACAAAGCTCACCCTTTGGAAGCCCTGCCTTTGCAAAGCATCCTGGGCAGAAGCTTGGCTATCCGCCTGAATGCTGCCCTTTATGGATTTGCCTTGGCTATTCGTGGCCTGGTAGGTGTAGAACGGCATCGATTACCTCTAAGACGGATTCTGCTTGATCTTCTGTTTGCTTGAGCAGGTCTGGGATACAAAAACCAGCAAATTGCCAATCTGGCGCAACGTCCAAGATCGGAACAAGCACAAAGCGACGTTCGGTCACTCGCGGATGAGGCAGGACCAATTGCTCGGTTTCCATCGTCACACCCCGCATATCGATCAGATCAAGGTCGATTTCTCTTGGTCCAAATCGCAGTCCTGGCTTTCGGCCAAGGTCCCGCTCGGTCTGCTTAAGCAGCGCAAGTAGCGCAATCGGATCAAGGTCGGTTTCACCGTGTGCGGCGGCGTTCAGAAAGGTCGGCTGATCGGCAACGTACATCGGCGAAGTGCCATAGACCCGACTGACCATACGCCAGCGAACAGGACCCGAGAGGGCGTCGATCGCGCGCTGAATCTGACCAAGCCGGTCACCCAGGTTGCTTCCGAACGCGATGAGGACTTCCGACACGTGGCAAGTCTGGCATTTCCGAGACGATGGTAGCTTCAAAAAGCTATATTGCAGATAGGGTGAACCAGCGCAAATTCATGGGTCCCGGGTGCGTGATCGCGACAATGATCTTCGATGTCGCGGGGATCGGGATTTTGTATCTGCTCCAAATGGTCTTCAACCGAGAGCGCGAGAACGGGATCTATAGCGAACTGAACGGCTTGGATGTCGCGATTGGCAATGTCATCACTTGGACAATCTGGATTCTGGTGGCCACGATTGCTGTGAAAGTGGTTGCTTTGCCTTGGATTGTCATCCGAGCTCGAAAGAACGCATCGGAGCCGCCCCCGCTTCCCGCTAACTGGTCACCAAAGCCGCCCAATCGCGACCAGTGAGCGATCGGCTTTGGGCTTGGGTATCATTTACGGGTTCGGCGGGTATAGCTCAGGGGTTAGAGCGCCTGACTGTGGCTCAGGAGGCCGTGGGTTCGAGACCCATTATCCGCCCCAAGAAAACGCCCCTTACGTTTCTGTTCAACCCCCAGAAACAAGTTCCCAGAGGAGCGCAACGTTCCGAACGTGGTCCGTTTCCGCATCTGGTGTTTCCACCGTCATCGGGACTCCCAGGAACCGGGAATCGTTCACCAAGCACCGGAAAGCCACCGGGCCGATCTCGCCTTCACCAAGATGGTCGTGCCGATCAACGCGGCTACCGAGCGCTTTCTTGCTGTCGTTCACATGGATTGCCTTGATGTGGCTCGTGCCGACGATACGGTCGAACTCCTCGAAGGTGGCCGCGTAGGTTTCCTCGGTGCGAATGTCGTATCCCGCAGCGAAGATGTGGCACGTATCGAGGCAAACCCCGACTCGTGGGGAATCGATTTGCTCTAGCATGCTTGCGATCTCCTCGAACCGGTGGTTGAGCGCGCTTCCTTGACCGGCCGTCGTTTCCATGAGGAGCATCACGTCATCCGGGGACTCGGCAAGGACTTCTTTGGCGGACTCCGCCACGGCGCGGATGCCTTCTTCCACTCCTTGACCCATGTGGCTACCCATATGCGAAACGACGAAATGGATCCCGTAGGTTGAGCAACGTCGAAGTTCATCGGTTAGCCCGCGAATGGATTGGGCTCGCTTGTCCAAATCGGGTGCACAGAGATTGACCAGATAACTGTCATGACTCACGATTGCGCGGATGCCGGTTTCTTCCTTCGCCGCACGAAAATCTTCAACCATGTCGGAGGAAATGGCTTTTGCTCGCCAAGTTTGCGGAGAACTTGTAAACACCTGAACGGCGGTGCAACCGATGGCTTTCCCGGCACGAACGGCGTTGCCGAGTCCTTTGCCGGTAGGCATGTGAGCGCCGATCAAATGAGACAAATTCACGCCTTCGAACGTACCTGACCCGGTCAAAAGTCACCTCAACGTTGCCGTCTGGCACAACGTGCTTGTGGTGCCGGGTTACAATCAGCGCATGGGTAAGTTCTTTCCGGCATTTAAGGCATATGACGTTCGCGGCGTAGTTCCGACCGAACTGAATCCTGACCTTGCTTACCGAGTCGGACGAGCTTACGCGGACGCCATTCAGCCAAAGGTCGTGTGCGTTGGCTACGACATCCGCCTCAGCGGCCACGAACTGTATGACGCTTTCGCACGCGGATTGAATGATGCCGGCGTCGATGTGGTTCACCTCGGAATGGTTGGAACGGAGATGGTCTACTTTGCGACCGCGTTCTACGGCTACGACGGTGGCTGCATGATCACCGCCAGCCACAACCCGCCGGAGTACAACGGCCTCAAAATGGTTCGCGAAGAGAGCCGACCCATTAGCGGCGATACCGGCCTCAATGAGATTGAGCAGCGCGCCTTTGAGCAGAAGTGGGAGCGAACCGGAGAAGGCAAGCGGATTGAGAAGGACGTCTATGCCGACTTCACCCAGCACCTCCTGAACATCGTTAGCCCGAGCTCGCTGAAGCCCCTTAAGGTGCTTTGTGATGTCGGCAATGGTGCCGCCGGGGTTGCCTTGGAGCAGCTCCTACCGCACCTGCCGCTTCAGATCACGAAGCGACTCTTCGAGCCAGATGGCAACTTCCCACATGGCGTTCCCAACCCTATTCTTGAGGAATCTCGAGCAGAAACTGAAGCTCAACTCAAGTCGAGCGATCACGACTTCGGTGTGGCATGGGATGGCGACTACGATCGCTGCTTCTTCTTCGACGAGCACGGCACCTTTATCGAGGGCTACTACATCGTTGGCCTTCTTGCACAGTCGCTACTCACCGATGGCACCAAAGACACCATCGTTTACGACCCACGGTTGACTTGGAACACGCTTGACATCGTCGAGAAGCTCGGCGGAAATCCGGTGATGTGCAAGTCTGGCCATGCCTTCATCAAGGAAAAAATGCGGGCCGTCGATGCGACCTACGGCGGCGAGATGAGCGCCCACCACTATTTCAAATCTCACTGGTACTGCGACAGCGGGATGATTCCGTTCCTCTTGGTCGCCAAGCTGGTTTCCCAGACCGGTCGATCGCTCGGTGACCTCGTGACCGAGATGATTGAGAACTATCCGTGCAGCGGAGAAGTGAACAGCAAGGTCAACAGCGTTTCAGACGTCTTGGCGGAGGCGGAAGCAGTCTACGGCCCGCAGGGCACGGTGGATCACACGGACGGACTGTCGATTGATCTTGGAACCTGGCGCTTTAACCTTCGCGGTTCGAATACTGAACCGGTGATTCGACTGAACGTCGAATCTCGCGGCGACCGCGCTTTGATGGAAGAGAAGACCGCCGAACTGGTTGCCCTTATTCGGCGGTAAGCGCTCTCACTTACTGGCAGGTTTGAAGCGCGTCCCCACCCGTTAGCAGGCTTTGGGCAATCAATTGCTCTGGCTTATACCACTTCGCATGGCCATCAAGGAAGGTTGAGTTGCTACCGCCGCTGTGCCGAGTCGACAGGTATTTGATGGGATAGACGAGGTAGCCATCGGGGGTCGATGATTGTGAAAGGAACGAGGCATCGCCGGCGCCCTCATCGTCGAAGACTTCCTCACCAAAAAGCACAAACTGCGCCGGACTTTCGGTAGAGGTTGAGCTCTTTCCCGTGGCGAACCCGAAGCTCGCAATCTTGGTGAGGCAGCTGTTGATCGCATAGGTATTCCCACTGTTCCGACCGTTGACATCGCTCGGGCAAACGAACACCTCGGCCGACTTAATGTACGGGTAGAGCGAGCCTCTTTTGGCATCGAATCCGTCGGCACGCACGGTGACTGTGTTCGCGGGGAACTCTTCGAAGTAGATCCAGCCACCTTCCAAACCTGCGCCGGGAGGTCCGAAAACGGCATTCATCAGTTGATCATCATTGTCGCCAAAGTACAAGTAGGTCGCGGTTCCTAGCTGCTTGGCATTGCTAAGGCAAGTGCTCTTTTTCGCAGATTCCTTAGCCTGGGCGAAGACGGGGAAGAGGATGGCGGCGAGGATCGCAATAATCGCGATGACGACGAGAAGCTCGATGAGCGTGAAGCCAGTTCTGTTTTTCATGTTATTGGGCTCGGATTGATCGGGTGTTGAAAATAGGCGTTCAGTTAGGAATGCCGCTTGGCGGTCCGCCCATCGGGGGGCCTCCCATTCCGGGCATTCCCATTGGCGGCCCACCCATGCCAGGACCACTTGGGCCGCCCATTGCCGGCATGTTTGCCATGCGCTCCTGTTGCTCTTTCTGGAACTGGGCGAATTGCTCGGCGGTCAGGATGTCCTTGAGCTTCCCCTCTTGTTTGGTCCGCATCTCCTGCATTCGCGCGAACATCTGTTCCGGGTTGGCCCCGGAGGAGGAACCGGGTCGAGGGCCGTTTCGCATTTCGGTCTGCATCTCTTTCATCACCGCATCGACCTTTGTCTTCTGGTCTTCCGTGAGATTCAGGCTGGCAAACATCTGGCCCGGATTTGGTCCGCGAACCGCGGTCGCGTTCTCCGGTAGCCCAGCCGCCTTTTGTTGGGCGCGAAGAGACTCGGCGTCACCGGTGCTCGTGCTCTGCCGTACTGCAAAATTGACCCCGATGGCAACGAGGATTCCGGCGACAATGACGGCAATCGTAATCGATCTATTGTTCATAAGCTGACTCCAATCTGGTGGAACGATTAGAGTTAACGAGGAAATGTCGAGGAAGTTGTGAAGACAATCTGAACCTTCAGAATCTCATTCTTTGCCTGAACACTAATCATTAAGGAATTCTGAAGACGCCCCTCAAAAGTCCTTCCTGCCAACTTTGTGGGCGTATTATCGATTGATATGCGAGTGTTGGTGGTAGAGGACGATCAAGAGATTGCGGCCGCGTTGCGCACGGGTTTGGAAGACGTTGGCTATGACGTCCACATCGTTCGAGATGGCGAGCGGGCAATCCGGCTTTTGAGCCGCGCGAAGTTTTCGGTCGTTCTTCTGGACTTGATGTTGCCCGGAGCCGACGGGTTTAAGGTCTGCCAACGGATGCGCGAATCCGGGGATACCACCCCGGTGCTGATGCTGACTGCCCGCGATGCGCTGAAAGATCGGGTGACCGGACTTGACACCGGAGCCGACGACTACTTGGCTAAGCCATTCGAGTTTGAGGAACTTTTGGCTCGGATCCGTGCGCTGCTTCGACGCGAGCTAGCGGCCAAGTCGGCGATCGTTCAAGTCGATGATCTTGTCGTCGATACCGCCCAACGACGTGTTGAGCGCGCCGGGCAGCACATCCACTTGACCCCACGGGAATATGATCTGCTGGCAGCCCTTGCCATGCGAAGTAGTCGCGTACTGACGCGCGAAATTATCCAGCAAATTGTGTGGAATGCGGATGACACCAGCTCCAACACGGTTGATGCGCACATGCGAAACTTGCGAAAGAAAATTGATAGTGCCTTTTCTAAGAAGCTTATCCACACCATCTATGGAGTCGGATATATTCTCAAAAGTGAGGCCTAATTGATTCGCGTCCGCTTGACGGTGGCTAACTCCTTGGTATTGGGGCTCATCCTTTCGGCGCTTTGTTTAGCCACTTATCTGATGTCAAGTTGGCATCTGGAAAACCAAGTCGACCGTGAGCTGGCGGCCGGTGGGGACGCCTTTTCGACGGAGTGGGTGAACCTGCCGCTTCGAATGGGCATGCCTCCCGATGCAGAAAAGCGAATCGCCGCCTTCAGCAAATTTGGGGCCGACCCCAATGCGGTGCGGAATTTTCTAGTTGAACGCGAGTTCCTTTTCCCGCGCATGAAGTTCATTGATCCAAAGGAGATGGCCGCGCCTGTGAGACCAGTTTGGGACGCTGAACTCTACAACCAATCCCTAAAAGGCAAGGCAGGTTTCGTCACCGCGACCGTCCCGGAACAGATCGAAGGCACCGGAGCGACCGAGATTCGAATCTATTCGGTTCCGCTTCTGCGAAAGGGAAAGATCGTCGGTGCAGGACAAATTGCGCGGCCGATGCGCAGCGTGCGAGAAGAGCAGGCAAGATTGCGAAGGACCGTCCTAACCCTATTGCCGACGGCAATTTTGACGTCCCTTATTGCCGGCTACTTCCTCACTCAGCATGCGCTGTCTCCAATTTCCAGTTTCGCTGCCTCCGTTGCAAAAATCGAGTCGCAGAACCTGAACGAGCGCTTACCGGTGACCGGTAACGATGAGTTATCGACCCTTGCCATGGCTTTCAATTCGGCCATGGATCGAATCGAGAGTAGCTTTGCGCGGCTGCAAGAGTTCACTGCGGATGCGTCGCACGAGATCAAGACTCCTTTAACGGCAATTCTTGCGCGAACCGGCAGCGCTCTTCGTGCGCCACGGACCGCGGAGCAGTATCTTGAAGTCGTTCAATCGGTAGATCGCTCTGCAAAGCAGCTTCGCCTGATTTCGGACGATCTGATGTTGCTTGCTCGCCACGACCAAGATGCGCCGCTGGGAGTCACGGGCTCCGTTCAACTCAGCCAAATCGTGCTCGGCAATCCCGCTTGGGAGAACCGGATAGATCTGCGCGTTGAATCGGAACACTCCATTCAAGGCGACGGGGTAACGCTCGGGCGGCTCTTGAACAACCTCATCGAGAACGCACTCAACCATGGCCATTCCGATCGGCTCGTGGAGGTGCGACTGTGGGTGGAAGCCGGTGAGCAGATCTTATCGATTCGAGATTTCGGGCCGGGTATCCCACCCGAGCACATCCATCGAGTGTTCGATCGGTTCTACCGGGTCGACGCATCACGAACTCGGGCCTCCGGGGGCAGCGGGCTCGGACTTGCGATCGCCAAAAGCATTGTGGAATCGCACGGCGGAACTTTAACCCTGGTGAGCAACGTTGGAGAAGGAACGACGGCAACGGTCCGACTACCAATCGGCCAAAAGTCAGGGTAAAGAAAATTCACTTTGTTAAGGCAGAGTTATCAATACCCCTTCCGTTTAGCGGTCTGCTTTGAATAAACTCCGTGTTTAATCGTATTTCCGGGCGAGGAGCCCAATGACGCGTTGAACATAACCACCAGCTACTATGAAGTCCTAGGCGTCGGTCCAAGTGCCGAAGCCGAGACCCTGCGCAAAGCGTATCGTCGTCTTGCGCAGAAACACCACCCAGACGTCAGCACAGATCCGCGCGCCCACGAAAACATGGCGCGGATTAACGAAGCGTTTGAGACGTTGATCGATCCGTCACGGCGCAACGAATACGATGCCCTCATCAGCGGCCACGGCGTCGCAACCGCCGCCGAGCCCGAGCGACAGCGCAAGCCGGTCAAGATTCGGCTTCGCAAGCGACTCGAAGGCCATAAAACCCCGGTTTACGCGGCAGCATTCTCGCCCGATTCCGGACAACTGGTCACAAGCGGGTTCGATAACGAGCTGATCTGGTGGGACGAAGCGGGCTACTCTGCGCGAAAGGCAAAAGTTGATCAGGGCGTCATCGCGACTCTCCGAGCTTTCTCCCTTGATCGAGTTGCTGGCGCTGGCTCAGCCGAGAACCAAGTGAACTTCGTCCGACTAGACGAAGACAAGGTGGAGTCTTGGAAGACGGCGATCGAAGAGTGGGTTGGCGCGGTGGCCATCTCGCCCGACGGCACTCGCGTTGCCACTGGGAGCATTTACAACACGGTCAGCGTCATTGACACCGATACCGGTGACTGCCGATTCCGAAACGCATTGCACGATGGCAGCGTCATGGCGGTTGCTTGGAGCTGGGATGGCAAAATTCTGGCAAGCGGCGGCGCGGATGCCAAGGTTCATCTCTTTAACGGCGAAACCGGTGAGAAGATCGGAACGCTGGTGCAGCTTCGCAGCGCGGTCACCGCGGTTGCCTTCTCGGCAAACAGCCGCTACCTGGCGGTTGCGGGGGTTGATCTCAGCATTCGCGTCTTCGATCTCTCGAAAGGCGAACTCGTGAAGATGATGTTCGGCCACACCAAGGTTGTCGAATCGCTGGCCTTCCACCCGAACTCCTGGCTCTTTGCTTCCGCGTCCCGAGACGGCACGGTTGGCATCTGGAACGCCGCGAAGGGCATCGGAAACGTGCGAATCGAGGCCAGTAGCCGACCGATCAACGTGGTCGCGTTTAGCTTTGATGGCACGCGTCTTGCCGCGGGCGGACAGGACAAGATTGTCCGGCTTTGGGAAGTCACGGCGAAAGACCCGGAATAACCCTCACCTGCCATAATTTAAGGTGATGAAGGTAAGCATCATCGGCGGCGGCGGACGTGTAGGGTCGGATGCGGCCTACGCGCTCCAACTTGGCGGAGTAGTTAGGGCAATTGCTCTTCTGGACATGAATCCAGACATGGCGGCGGGTGAGGCACTCGATCTTCGACACGGAGCTTCTCTCACCGCAAATCAGGTGTTCACAAGCGGCTCGGATTATTCCGTTTGCGACGGCAGCGATGTCGTTGTGATCACGGCTGGTCTTCGACGAAAGCCAGAAGAAAGTCGGCTTGAGCTGATCAACCGAAACGTGACCCTCTTCAAAGGCATTCTTGAAAGCCTGAAGGGTGTGAAGCTCAACGAGGGCGCAATAATTCTCGTTGTCAGCAACCCGGTGGACATTCTCACCCACCTTGCGACCGAATCGGGCATCGTTCCAGAGAAGCAGGTTCTTGGCCTTGGAACCGTTCTGGACACCGCGCGCTTCCGAAGCTTGCTTGCGGATTACTTCAAGATCAACGCAACCGACGTGAAGGCGCTCATCTTGGGCGAGCACGGAGATTCGATGGTTCCTATCCTTTCATCCGCAACCGTTGGCGGAGTTCCGATTCTGAGCTACCCCGGCGTAACGCCGGATGAAGTTCAGGGCGTGTTTGACTTCACCAAGAAGAGCGGCGCCGAAGTCATCAAGCTTAAGGGCGGCGCAGGACGCGCGGTCGGTATCTCGATCAAGGAAGTCGTCGAGTCAATCGCGCTCGATCAGGAAAAGATCCTGCCGGTCTCGGCCAAGCAGTCGGGCACCTTGGGTATTTCCGACGTTTCCCTGTCGCTCCCAACGCGCGTTGGAAGAAAGGGTGTTATGCAGATCGTAACCCCGGTCGTAACCGAAGCAGAAAAGGAGCTTCTGCACGCTTCATCCGACTCGCTGAAGGCCATCCTCCGGCAGCTCGGTTAAGCAGACACGAAAAAGCCCTGGCACCACTCGGGTGCCAGGGCCTTTTTGTGCCTTACTTTTTGAGATTCTTCGGGGCGAGAATGCTCACCGCACCGGCAACGCATGTCTGGTTACCGTAGGAGTACCAAAGCCCGCCGATGTTTCGCAGCACAAGCGTTCCAGACTCGGTGTAGTTGACTGGACCCGTGACGCTGTTTCCGGTCACGCGGAATCGAACGAGAGCGCTGTAGATCGTGTTTCCAGAGGAGTACGAGCCCGGGGCAACCTCAAGGATTTCAATTCGCAGGTCCGTCGTTCCAGCGAACAACGTGGTCGTATTGTTCAGGACCTCGGTTTTATCGGTGCAATTGTCCAGGAACGTGTCCGCGAAGAGATCGCTCACGCGGGTCAGATTCTCGGTCTGCATCGCGCCTCGATAATCAAGGGCCCATTCGTAAGCTGGATCGTCTTGCAACGTATCGGATCCACCACCCGCACCACCGCAGGCACCAATGACAAGAACGGCCGCGAGCAACAGCACTCGAACCGGATTGAACCAATCGCGTAATTTCATTTTTCCAACCTATGGACGGTCACCACTTGATGAGGTTAGCACCCCAAACGAGACCTGCTCCAAAACCTACCGTCATTACGTTCATTCCTTTCACGAGTCGGCCTTCCTGCTCGGCCTCGTAAAGGGCAAGGGGAACCGAGCCGCCACTTGTATTCCCGTATTTCTGAACGTTCGTGAAAACTCGATCTTCCGTGAGGCCCAATCGCTCGGAGGCTGATTCGATGATGCGCAGATTGGCCTGATGTGGCACGAACAGATCAACGTCGTCCGTCGTCATGCCGGCCTTCTCAAGCACGCGCTCGCAGGCGTCGCCCATGGCCTTCACCGCGAACCGATAGACCTCACGACCGTTCATTGTGATGCAAGACTTCTTGCCTTCTGCCTGAGGCGATCCAAACGGATACTTGCTGCCGCCGACTTCGATCGCGATGTGCAGAGCGCCCGCACCATTTGAGAACGTGGCGGTCTCGATAAGTCCGCGATCAGTGTTCTCTTGACCCTCTACAACCACCGCACCCGCGGCGTCGCCGAACAGGACGCAGGTAGAACGGTCGGTCCAGTCCACTTGCTTACTCAAGCAGTCGACGCCGACCACGAGGGCATGGCGTACGCGGCCCGACTCAATGATGGCGGCGGCGACATCCATCGCATAGATAAAGCCCGCGCAAGCGGCGCTGACATCGAATGCGCTGGGGCAAGGAATGCCGAGGGCATCCTGCACGTTACACGCGGTAGCTGGCCAAGGGTAGTCACCGGAGACGGTGGCGCACAGAACTAAGCCGATGTCCTCCGGATCGACGCCGCTGCGCTCAATCGCTTCTTTTGCCGCGACGGAGGCCAGGAAGCCAGTGCCTTCGTGCGGCAGCTTGCAGACTCGCCGCTCCTTGATTCCCGTTCGCTGAACGATCCATTCATCGTTAGTATCGAGGAACTGTGAGATCTCGTCGTTGGTCAGCACCGTTTCGGGAAGGGCATGACCGATCCCTTTGATTACCGTTCGAAGTTTCATGATGTGTGTAGGATGTCGCGGGCAACGGTCTCGCGGATACGACCCATGAGGTCAGATTCGATTCCGCGCTGAGTGAGCAGCAAAGCGTTTTTGATGGCGCGCGAATTGCTTCGCCCGTGGCAGATCATGCAGATTCCGTTCAGCCCGAGCAGAGGCGACCCGCCGATTTCGGCGTAGTCCATGTCCTTGCGTAGCGGCTCCATGACTTGGCGGACGGGCCAATACAGCGGGCGCATGAGCGGGTGATCGGGCACGTTCTCCTTGATGACCGAGACAATCAGCTCGGCCAAGCCTTCGCAGGACTTGAGAACGATGTTGCCGGTGAAGGCATCGCAGATCACAACATCGCACGGATCGAAGAACATGTCTTTGCCTTCGATGTTGCCGGCGAACCATGGGTACTGCTTCAGCAAGTCAAAGGTCTGCTTCGCTACTGCGTTGCCCTTTCCTTCTTCCTCGCCGACATTGAGCAGGTGAACCTGCGGGTGCTTTCGGCCATAGAGCCGTTCGGAATAGGCCCGGCCGAGGACGGCGAATTGCACCAGGTTGTGAGGCTCTGCGTCGGGAGACGCGCCAGCATCAAGCAACACGAAGCCACCGTGTTTGTTGGGGAAGAGGCTAACAATTCCCGGTCGGTGAATTCCTTCGACCTGTCGCCAGGTGAGAAGGGCAAACGCGGTTGTTGCACCGGTGTTTCCGGCCGAAACGAGTCCAAGCGCTTCACCGTCTTTGATCATCCGCGTTGCGACCATCAGGCTCGAATCCTTCTTTTTGCGGTACGCGTCGGTTGGCTTGTCGTCCATCGTCACGATTTGCGTGGCATGGCGCAGGAAGACGTTGCTGGGCAAGGTGCTGGGCAGCAGCGGCTTAAGGACAGCTAGATCACCCACGAGATGCAGGGGCATGCGAATTTCCGGCGCGGCTAAGAGGACGCCCTCTACAATCGCCTCGGGGGCGTTATCGCCGCCCATTGCATCAATCGCGATACTCATTCAGTTTCTTCTCCGGCCTTAGACTTCTCGCTTGGCTCATCTTTCAACAGCCCAGCAAGCTTTTGAAATTCCGCACGCGCGGCTTCATTTTTCGTTTTTTGGAGTCCGCGTGCAATGGCAATAGGGCAATCGCCATCCCAGCCGTAGGTGCAAAGTGGCTGAATTGGAATCTCCAACAGTAAGTTTTGGCGCAGCAAATTCTCGACGATCAGAGAATTTCCTTCAAAGAGTTCAAACGGTTCGTCCGGAGAGACCTTCGCGACATCCTGATGGTTGAGCGAACTCGGGACACCCACAACCGGAAACTGTTCGTCCAGTTGGAATGAGATGGGTAGTTCCAGCGGCTCAGTGCATCGTGCGCACTCTAGAACCGCAGTTGTGGAGAATTCTCCACTGATAAGTAGTAAGTTGCCGGTACTCACGGCCTCCAAAAAACCGTCCAAAGGGGTGACCAGGTCAAGGTCCTCCTCTTCGTCCATTTCTGTGGAGATGTCAACTTCAATCCGTCGACCAGGGTGCTGTAGCACATCGTTAAGGTCGAGAAGTTCATCCCGTCGCATGGTGCGCGCGGAGTGTACCATTCACACCGACATCCCACCTTTAGTCTCATTCTTTCGTCGGTACGACGTGGAGGCTGGTGCGTATGTGTATAAGTAGGTTCTGCATGAAGTCACTCCACATCGCTCGCTTGTTCGTCGTTGCTGCCGCTGCGCTCTCCCAGATGGCCCACGCTGCCGATCCGGTCAAATTCAATCGCACTTATGAATTGAACAGTTCGGTTAAGCACAAGGTTGATCTCCAACTCAACATCGGTGGCCTCGAAGGCAACATCAAGTTCAACGTTGCCACCAAGGTCACGAAGGTTTCGCCAGAGAAGGTTGAATCCACCGCCATCATCGACGAGGTGACCGCAGAGGTCGGTGGCTCTGACCCAGGGATCCAGGCTGGAGATCTTGTGCGCGAGTACAACGATAAGCGAGACATCGTGAACGTTACGGGCGGAATTCAGGGTTCGGATCCGTTCCGACTCGCCCTCACCTTGGAGTTCTTTGCCCCAGCCGATGCGCTGACCGAGGGCAAGGAGGTCACTCAGACTTTGGCGGAAAACAAGACCGCGAGCATCAAGGCTCTGAAGATCGTAACTAAGCTGGTCGGCAAGGAAAAGGTCGGAGAAACCGAAGGCTTCAAAGTCGTTCAGAAGATCACGGAAGAAGGCGAAGGTGGTCTCACCACCGAATCGACCTTCATCGTTTTGGAGAACGGAAAGATTCTTTCGGTGGACGCAAAGTTCACAAACATGCCCATTCCGGCGGCCGGACAGTCGGCAACCGGCTCAATCAAAGCCAAGATCGTCGAATAACTTCAAAAATTGACGAGGCATGTGACCTTTCTGGGTCATCTGCCTCGTCGTACACAAGGAGGGAGTGTGTTGCTATACTGTTCGCGAAGTCGATCAGTTTGGTAACTCAAACACGACTTCAAGGTGAGCGCTTTGAGGAACTGGGCGTTATTTTCTATCGCGATTGTAGTGGGAGCCACAGGATGTGGCGGTGCTGGAGGCGGCTCTAGCTCTGGCGGTGCTGGCGGAGGCGGCGGGGTTGTCCCTGCGTCGGGTCCGAGGGTACTGCTTGAGTCTAAGCCGGGTCAGTTGGAACTATCGTTCCTTACGGGTCAGGGCCGTAGCACGTTTGCTCCTGGAGATACGCAGGCCAGCATCGAAGTGCCGGATTTCGTGGACTCACGAGGGGCGATTGTTCGCCCACCGTTGGATGCTCCGCTCCGCCTTCAGCTGAACGGCTATCAAAACTCGATTTTCCGCCTCAACGCGGACGTTTCCACCCTGACCGAGGCAGAAACCGGACGGCCGTTGAACAGTCGACTGTTCCAGTCGTACGAGCTCTCGGTTACTTCGATCCTTTCGGAAGGGTTTGACAGCTCGTTTGAGTCGTCGGACATTCGCGGTATCCCATCCGTGGGCTACCCGATCAATACTCGGCTCTTCCCGGGCCGGTATTCGAACCTACAGCTTTTTGTGAACGACGCCATGTTCTCAGTTGAGACTGATGTCGATTCGGGCACCTCGTTCTATCAGTTCAACGAGCCTGAATTCCAGAGAGCAAACGGATTGGATCTTTCTCCACGAATTTCCAGCTCGCTCAGCGACTACCTGACCTTCGATCTTCGAGGAATGGCATCCGCAGACCGACCTAAGCTGTTGACCGGACGAGACGCCTTCCGCGTCTTCTTCAGCGGAGACAACTACGCTCTTGCTAGCGGACTCGGCTACACCGATGTTCCTGCTGGAGATCAGACGAACGGCGAGTTCAACGCGGTGACCCGCAACGACCTCGATCCAGATGCCGCAGCTAACAACTTGATCGACGGTAAGTTCTCGCTCCCTGGTCAGCTTTCGCTGGTCCCTGGAGTTCAGGGTTCGACCCCTGGAACCTACTCGCTTCTTCAGGTGAATCCTTCGGATCCGTTCCTGCTGTCGAGAATCACCTCGCTTCAGGGAATTTGGCGAGAGCACCACAAGCTTGTTGGCAACATGCCAGAAGCTATGGCGATTGCTTTCCCAAGCAGCCGAGACAATGAAGAGCAGGACGTTGTTCTGATTCGACAGACTCTTGAGCGAACCGGAAGCACCGTCACCGCGGCCCGCGTAACTCAGTTGTACTACGGCGTTCAGAACTTGAACACCGGACAGGTTCGACTGTATCCGCTCCGCAACTTGCCGACCGGTTCCAAGGTTGGAGAAGTGTTTGCCACCGTTGGCGACATCAAGGATCGCTCCGGCGCAGCCACCGTGTCGGTACAGCAAGCAAGATCGGCAACCCTTTCGGGCCTCGCCATCGCTGGCTTCCCAACTAGCGTTCCTCTCGTCATCTACCGCTACTAAGTACGTAGAACCGAGCATGATGCGCCCAATTCTCGCGGGCCTCGATACCGAGTATGGATTCTCGGTCGAGGCCCGTGGTGCTGAAAACCAGATCGAAGATTCACAAGCGTTCGTCCGAACCTTTCCCGGGACGGAGTTTGTGGGCTGGGATTATCGGCACGAAGCTCCTCGATCCGATCTGCGCGGCTTTCGGCTAGACGCGCTTGCCTTTGATCCAGAGGACGCAAAGTTCGATGCAGGACGAACCTACGGCTCATCCGTCGAAATCCGCTCGGATCGTGTCCTAACCACCGGCGGGCGATTTTATAACGACCACGGTCATCCCGAATACGCCACCCCTGAGTGCTTCACCCTACGCGGCTTAGTTGGCCACGAACTCGCGGGCGATGAGATTCTTCGGCAAACTGCCCGCGCCTACGAAGAGAAGACCGGTAAGTCGGTAGCCCTTTACAAGAACAACACCGATTTCCATGGCGCATCATGGGGGACGCACGAAAACTATTTGGTCTCTCGTTCGATTGGGTACGAAAAGCTTTTCAAGGGTGTTATGCCCATGCTGCTCGTCCGGCAAATCTTAACCGGCTCCGGCAAAGTTGGTTCCGAGACCGGCGCAAAGGTGCCGTACCAAATCAGCCAGCGAGCGGACTTCATTGTCGAACCCGCGAACGCCGAGACGCTTTACCGCCGGCCGCTCTTTAACACCCGCGACGAGCCGCATTCTCGCCCGACCGACTTCATACGCCTCCACGTGATTTCCGGGGACGCGAACATGATCGCAGCCAGCACGTTCCGCAAGGTCGGGCTTGTTAAACTCGCCGTCGCCCTCACCGAAATCGGAGCGGCTCCGCTGTGGGACATCAAAGACCCGGTGCGCTCGTTCCAGTCGATCAGCCGAGATGAGAGTTACCGGTTCGAGATTCCGCTTGGCAGGGACAGTTGGACCACCGCTGACGAAATCCTCGAGTCCTACTTCTCCGCCGCAGAACGATTCCTAGAGCTAGACGAAGAACTGCAATCCATCATCGACGAGGGCCGAAAGCTGCTCCAAAGCTTACGAACTGACTTTCCGTCGTTCGCCCGAACCGTCGACTGGGCAGCCAAGCGGCAGATGCTGGAGATGTACATGCAAGATTCCGGAACCGACTGGAACGACCCCGCCTTGCGATCTTACGACTTGGAGTATCACAACCTGAATGCGGACGAGAGCCTGCATTCAGCCCTAGTGGATATGGATCTAGTCGCGCCAAACCCTAAAGCAATCTGGGAGCCGGAGCATTCGCGGGCCTGGGTGCGCGGCTATGCGGTTCAGCACTTTGCAAGCCACTTGAAATCCGCCGCTTGGCGATCGCTAACTTTTGAGGTCAACGGCCAGCAAGAAGATGTGGAACTTTGGCCTGACCAGACGTACAATCTGGAACTGGACGCGCTTGCGAACGTAAATACGTTTATCCAAGCCATGAGAGAGATGAAATGACGGACGGAGATCGACTCACAAGACCGCTGAACCCTAGCCCAGATCGAAAGATGGGCGATGAATCTGGACCAAGTGCGCCCGACGTGCAGAAGCCGGAAGGCGGAAACGAACTCCTGCGCCGAATGAAGAAGATCGACCCCGATCAGGCGAAGAAATATCGCCAGCGGTCAGGCGAATAATGGCAACTGCCTTTGCTGGCCCAGCCCGCGACTTCAGCGAGTTGGTGACCTTGACCCCGATGGGAACCCACGACGAAGTCCACGGCACAACCGTGCTCGCCGTTCGTTACCGTGGCGGCGTCTTGATCCTTTCCGACCGCCGCGCTACTGCCGGAAACCTCATCATGTTCGACAAGGCCGAAAAGGTCCTTGCCCTTGATGACAAGATGGTCGTGGCCATCTCGGGTGCTTTTGCCAAGTCCATCGAGGTCTGTCGGTACCTCAAGCACAACTTTAAGTACTACCGTCGGGTGACCCTCAACGAGATGTCGCTGGAAGGGAAGCTCGCTGAAATCAGCCGAGCCCTCGCGGGCAATGCTCCCATGGCGATGCAGGGCATTGGCCTTTTCCTGCCGATCGTCGCGGCCTATGACGAGAAGAAGGAAGACTTCGCCGTCTACTTCTTCGACGGAGCTGGAGCCCGCTTTGAAAACGGAGCCTATGCCTGTGCAGGCTCTGGTTCGGAGCGAATCCGCGGCGTGTTTGAATACATCGCCCGCGTTAAGGGGCCATGGGAGAGCCGTGAGCTGGACGACGTGCTGATGGACGGGCTGGAAATGCTCGACATCGCGGCCGATCTTGATTCGGCAACCGGTGGATTCCAACAGTTGCCGCCAATCGTACGCATCCTCGATCGAGATGGGAACCGACCGGTCGAAGAAAAGCACCTGGCCGAGCTTGTCGGACAGGTGCTAGAACGGAAACGAGCCTAAGCTTTTAGCTTAGAACTTGTAACCAAGGAACAGGCCGAACGAGTTCGGCTGGACGCCGTTCTTCTTATCGGCGAGGTACAGAGTTGCTTCGCCGATGAGGGACGTGCTGAGCTCGATTCCAACGCCGAGTCGTGCGCCAAGCACGGTTTCGGATCCGGCGAAGTCGACGACGGTTGCGCCGAGGCCGAAGAAGGCGTAAGTTCGATTTCCTTCCGAGTTAGCCTTTCCGAAGATTCGCTGGTTAAGAGCGATTGGGAAGACCGATCCCTTGTCCTTTCCGAAAGTCTTAGCATGGTAATCGAGCGAGAGGTAAGTCTCGCCGCCCTTGATAAGAGGCGAAGTGAAGGTGTAGTCGATTCCAACGCCGAAGAACGTGCTGCTAACGTTCGAGTACGACGAGTCGATCGGGAAAACAACGCCGCCGCGGACGGTGAAGTTGTATGGATAGCCTTGTGCCTGGGCACCAGCCACGATGCCGAATGCGGCCACTGCCGCCCAAATTGCCTTATTCATGTTTAAGTGTTCTCCTAACAAGAGGACGATTTCTCGGCCCCGTGCTCGCTCTCGAAGTCTGCAAATCGAGATGTTCATCACAATGTGACGAAGCACCCTAGTTTAGCTTCAACGAGCAACCCGTTGTACTAGACGTAAAATGAGGCCGTGCCGATCTTGAAACTAGCAGCAGAATCGAGCCTTTTATTGGTTGTAGATGTCCAAACCGAATTTCTGGAGGTCATCCACGGTGCCGAGCAGGTGATTCAACGCACGAGATTCTTGGCGGAGTGCGCCGCGCAGCTTGGCGTGCCGGTTGTAGCAACCGAACAAAACCCAGATCGACTCGGAAAGCTCGACCCTCAGATTGCTGAGTTCTGTCAGGACGTGCGTCCTAAGATGGCCTTTTCTGCCGTGGAGCCGTTCGGCGAAAGTTACTTCACGTCGGCGGTTGTGGTCGTTGGTGTGGAGGCGCATATCTGTGTTGCCCAAACCGTTCGAGACCTTCGCGCGGCCGGCGTGCGGGTTGTCGTGGCCGCCGATGCCGTTTCGGCCCGGAGCACAGAAATGACCCAAAACGGGCTGGCCCGAGCCCGAGACTTTGGTGCCGAGATATCTCACACTGAATCCGTGGTCTATGAATGGATGTCGACCGCAGCGCATCCTAAGTTTCGGGATGTGTTGTCGGTCGTTAAGCGTTTCCCAGCGAGCTAAGCCAGGCGTCGGTTTCAGCCTGGTTGTGCAATACGATTTGTCGACAATGAGCAAAAGCCGGGTCCTGGGCCGCCAGCTCAATTCGTTTTCGGTTAACTGAGTACGTCTTTAGATGCCAGACCAGAATCGAGTCTAGGGAGAGGCTGCGCCAAAGCGATTCGTAGTTTCCGTTGCAACACGGCTTTCGGTTCCAGACGCGAGAAACCGTTCGCCGAAACAATCGCCAGAAGCTCGTTCCGCGCGAGTAGTCAAGCCAAACTACCATCGTGACTTTGGGCAAGATGACTTCGGTCGCCACCGAATAGTTGCCGGAAATGACCCAGCTAGGCTGGCCTAGATTTTCTTCCAGTAAGGCGAAGAATTCTTCACGTGGGCGGACTTGCCAGCCCGGTAGATGCCACAGGTCATCTAGCTCAACTTGAGCGATACCTAGGCGCTCCGAAATTGCTTTCGCGAGCGTCGATTTGCCAGATCCCGTTGTCCCCCTAATCCAGATTCGCTGCCCCATCCTGCCCAGCGTACCAAGCCCGAAGGTAACCTAACAGAATGCCCAAGCGGCCGATTTCTCCAGACGATTTGCTTCGCTACATCCTCGTCGGTGATCCCCAATTTAGCCCTGACGGGCAATTGGTGTTGTTCACAAGAAAGCACATCAACGAGAAGAAGCACTACGTTACGAACCTGTGGGTGTCAGATCGGGAAGGCAACCGCCGACCCTTGACCCAGGGCGAAAGCGGCAACGGGCATGGTCGCTGGCTCCCCGATGGAACGGGCATTCTGTTCATCTCGGGCCGAGAGAAACCCCTCAGCCAAATTTTTCAGCTTCCGATTGCCGGAGGCGAGGCATTCGCTGTCACCAAGCTCCCAGAAGGATCACTGGCCGACTTTAAGATTTCTCCGGACGGACAGCACGTTGCCATCACCTTCCGCGAGACCCACACAAACTTCACGGCAAAGGCGAAGAAAGAGCGAGAAGAGAGCGGAGCAAGTCTGCCGCCAATCGAAATTGACGACATTTGGTACCGCCTCGATGGAGACGGATATTTTGCCGGTCAACGCTACCAAATCATCATTCTAAAGCTACCAACGGAGCCGGGAACGTTTGCGACCGAAGTCACCCGCTACGCTGGCGCACCAGACGGAAACTACAGTTACAACTGGCACCCGAACGGGCAAGAACTCATCGTGGCGCACACGGCCAACGAGTTCCCTAGCCGGCAAACTCCGAACGACCAACTGTTTCGCCTGAATCTCAAGGGCGAAGCCTTCCGACTTTCTGGTCTGCCGAAGGGCGAGAAGTCGGTGCCGACGTATTCGCCCGATGGTCAGTGGATTGCCTATGCCGGAGACACGGACGAAAGCGACCCTTGGGGCACGCGCAACACGAAGGCGTATCTGATCAAACCAAAGGGCGGCGCTCCGACGGACCTGACCGGCGCTCAAGACTTCGACATCGCCGTCGCCACCTTGAGCGATGCTGGAGAGGCGTCCTACGGTGCGAATCTGATTTGGAACACTGATTCCACCGGACTGTTCACTCAGGTAGGGCACTTCGGCGAAAGCCAGATTGGCTTCATCTCCATCGATGGTGGAATCACTTTGCTCACTGAAGGTCGCCATTCCATCAGCTTGGGAAGCGTGGATGCCGACGGCAACGTCGCGGGGGTTATTGGCAATCCGACCCAGCTACCAGAGCTTGCCCTCGTGGGGCCGGAACTTGGCACCGGTCGACTTGTAGCCAAACAGTTGAGCGACTTCAACCAAGCGCTCCTGGAGGAAGTAGAGCTGTTTGCGCCCGCCGAACACTGGGTGGAGACCACCGATGGCACAAAAGTCCACGTGTGGAGCATCGTGCCAGACGCGACTAAGAAGCAGCCCGTCCTGTTGAACATCCATGGTGGCCCGCACACGCAGTACGGCTGGACCTACTTCCACGAGTTCCAAGTCTTCGCGGCCGCAGGTTATGCCGTTGTCTACAGCAATCCGCGCGGAAGTAAGGGCTACGGCGAGGCGCATTGCGCGGCAATCAGCGGCGATTGGGGCAACAAAGATTGGATCGACATGCAGGCCGTGACCGCTTGGATGAAGGCGCAGCCTTGGGCAGATGCATCGAAGCTTGGAGTTATGGGCGGCAGCTACGGCGGCTACATGACCAACTGGATCATCGGCCAAACCACCGAATTTGCTTGCGCGATCACCGACCGGTGCGTCAGCAACATGGTCTCGATGGCCGGGAACAGCGACTTCCCGTTCAACAAGGACGGCTACTTCAAGGGAGTCGCTTGGGGCTCGCTAGAGGACATTAAGGAACTTTGGCGCCAGTCGCCGATTGCGTACTTCCAAAACGTAAAGACGCCGACATTAGTAATCCACAGCGAAGGCGATCTGCGATGTAACGTCGAGCAAGGCGAGCAAGTGTTCACCGCGTTGCAACAGCAAGGAATCCCGTCCCGGTTTGTCCGCTACCCAGTAACCACCTCCCACGGCCTCTCCCGCTCGGGTCCTCCTGATCTTAGGCTCCACCGAATCGGGGAGTATCTCGGCTGGATCAAGCGCTGGTTGGGTTAGGGCGATTTGCCTTGTACACGCTGATAGAATTTCCGGCCTTGTCGTGCCATTCTTGCCAGCCATTGCTTGAACGTCCAAATAACACTTGGGAAGCTGAGCTAGGCTTCTTCATGCGTAAATCAGTTGTGAATTCGCAGGAATCTCCGCTGATTCGAAGAACACCAAGTTGTTCGTATTTTTGGCGCAATTCTACGTACTTTGTTCGATGATCCACGGAATGAATCGCATTACCCTTACTGCCTGCAAGAACCGTAATTTCGCCGGTAGTGTGGAGCACACCTCTTGCCGAAACGGTATCGGTACTAATGTATATTTCAACTCCTTCCGAACCATCCTTAGATTCTGTGGACGGTCCGATTGGCGCAACATCAACGATTGAGTACTGTGCGCTCAGTTGGCTCTGTAGATCAAGATGCTCGATGATTTCAGCCGGAGAAGGTTCGTAACCCGACTTTGACTTTACGTAAGCTTGTAGAACTGGAATTACTCCGTCATCTAGGCCCGATGCGATTCTGCCTAACAGTTCGATTCCAGCTGCGCTTGATTTAAGTTCCAAGATTCTTTCAATATCGATTTTCCCGGGTGAAAGGCACAGAACAAAATCTTTGAACAATGGAGACTCAATTCTGAATTCAACCACGAGGCGGCGTTGAAACTCAACCTGAAACGCATCGTAGAGATGCCAAAGCTTGCCGTTCGTTAAGACCACCCATTGAAATGAATTCTGATAAGCGTAACCGGTGGCTTGACGTGCGTTTTCTACTGTGAGCGGTGAGGACCAAGCTTTCGCTTCCAAGAGCCAAGGTTGTTCGGCTTTAATGAGATAGTCGGGCCGACCTGCCGTTTCAGTCCCTCCTTGGGCAAGGATGGCAGTTCGTTTATAGCCTATTGCTTGAAGAATCGGTACGATCACCCAGCCACATGTTTGCAGCTCATTGCTAGGAGCCGGATGCTCACCCGCAAGAAATTCTCGTGCGGCGCTTATCTCCGATTCAAGTTGGTGCACGATCAGGAGTTTAGCAAATCCCTACCCGCCGGTACACTCTCCCCAAACCCGCATGGCTCACAAGTCGACCGTTTGCACCGCCATTCCGTACGTCAACAGCGTCCCCCACATCGGAAACATCCTTACCGATCTCAGTGGCGACGTCACGGCGCGATACCTTCGATTGCGCGGACACGACGTGTTCTTCCAAGTCGGCACCGACGAGAACGGACTGAAGATCAAAGAGGCCGCCGAGGCGCAGGGGCGCGATCCGTATGAGTTCGTCGCCGAGATCTCGAAGCGATTCCAGGACATCTTTGATGCGACGAAGATCAGCTACGACGATTTCATCCGCACGACATCTGACCGGCACGTCCGCGCAAGCCAAGCGTTGTTTAGCAAGCTCCAGGAAAACGGCCACATCTACAGCGGCTTGTACGAGGGTTGGTACGACGTCTCCACCGAGACCTTCTTCCGCGAAGAAGACTTGGTGGACGGCAAGAGCCCGGACGGAAACGAAGTCCGCTGGGTCAGCGAGGAGAATTTCTTCTTCCGACTCTCTGCCTTCGAAGAAGCTCTGAAGGAGCACATTGAAGCGAACCCAAGCTTCATCCGACCGAACAATCGACGCAACGAGGTGATCTCGTTTATTAACCAAGGTCTGCGCGATATCTGTATCACCCGCAAAAATCCGGGCTGGGGCATCCCAGTTCCGGGCCGAGACGACCTGGTCATTTACGTTTGGTTTGATGCTTTGATCAACTACATTGCGAGCACCGGATGGCCAGATGCGCCAGATTGGGACACCAAGTGGCCCGCGACGGTTCAATGGGTCGGAAAGGACATCCTCACTCGCTTCCACGCCACCCTCTGGCCAGCAATGCTGCTCGGGGCCGGACTGCCGCTGTTTGACACCGTCGTCGCGCACGGCTGGGTGTTGCTTGGCGGCGACAAGATGAGCAAGACGAAAGGGAACGTCGTACGTCCGCTTGAACTTGCCGACGCTCTCGCAGAGCGCGCATCGATTTCTCAAGAAATTGCCGTGGATGCCCTCCGGCACTATCTCACCGCCACGATGTCCCTGGAGAACGATTCGCAGTTCACCTACGAGGACTTCGACCTGCGCTATAACGCCGACCTTGCCAACGACCTTGGCAACGCGCTGAACCGTAGCCTCAGCATCGCGCACAAGTTCGGCTTCTCGACTGTCTCCGATGTCGCACCAGAAGCCGAGGCGGTCCAAGCCATTCAGGAAGCCAAGCAAGCGTTTGCCGTTGCGATGTCGGACTACGAGATCGCCCGAGCCAGTTCGGCCGCGTTTGGCCTTATCCGGTTCTTGGGCAAATACATCGATTCTCGCGCCCCATGGGCATTGGCCAAAAACAACGACCCCGAGCTCGCGGCAGTCATTACGTCAACCCTGCACGTTATGAGAGCCGCCGAGGGCCTTGTGCGACCGCTGCTGCCATCAACTGCCGATGCACTCGCCACTCAGCTCGGCGTGGAACCCACGACGCATTGGGATCAAATCGGAGCCTCTGAATCCCTACCGGCCGGAACCGCCCTCCAGAACCCGCAACCCATTTTCCCAAGGCTCGAAATCGAAAAGAAGGCCCCCGAACCGAAAGCCCCCAAAGAGCCAAAGCCCGCAAAACAGGACAAACCTAAAGTGGAAGAAACCCTAACCGAAATCACCATTGATGACTTTGCGAAAGTGAAGTTCCGCGTTGCCCGTATCGTGGAGGCCGAGGCCATCGAAGGAGCGGACAAGCTCTACAAACTGCAAGTCATGATCGGCGAAGAAAAGCGCCAGATCGTCAGTGGTATCCGAAAGGACTACACGCCGGAGGATCTCATTGGCCGACAGATCATCGTTGTTGTCAACCTCAAGCCGGTCAAGCTTCGAGGCGTGGACAGCAACGGCATGCTTCTCGCCGCGACGGACGAGAACGGCGGAGCGATCTTGCTGCAGCCCGATCGCGAAGCCCCCGAAGGCGCCCCGGTCAAGTAAGCCCGCTCAGTCCACCCGGTTTTTAATCGTGGAGATTCCGAGGGTGACCAACACGATGAAGCTGATCGTCTGCACGATCATGAGTCCGACGGTCACCACTCGGGGCAGGGCCGTGCCGCCCATGATCAAAGTAATGCCGACGCCGAAGAAAATTCCGGCGCACAAAACAAGCACGCCAGACCGAGTTCCAGATTTTTCCGTGGGCATGAGCTGAATTTCTAGTCTACGGTGCAACGTAACCCCCGTTTCCGGGGTAATCCCTAGAACGGATGAAAAGGACGCTTCCCGAGCAAATTGCCGCCAACAAACGCGCCAGCATGCTTTGGGTTTCTCTACTCTTCCTTTTGCTGGTCGCCCTCGGCACCGTCATCATCGGCTCGTACTATCCCAAGTATCTGGTTTACGGGGCGATCGGTAGTTCTGCGCTCGGCGTGATTTTGTGCCTTGTGGCTACTTATGCCGGGCCGAAGTTGGTTCTGCAGATGTCCGGCGCGCGCCACGCCACCGACGTCGAGGACCGAATGCTGCGGAACGTGGTCGAAGAAATGGCCATCGCCAGCGGCTTGCCGATGCCCGAAGTCTGGGTAATCGAAGACAGCGCGCCAAACGCCTTTGCTACTGGCCGAACGCCGGAGAACTCTGCCGTGGCGATCACTACAGGGTTGCTCCAAAAGCTCAATCGAGACGAGCTCCAGGGCGTGATGGCGCACGAGATGGCGCACATTCGAAACTACGACGTGCGGCTGATGACCACCGTCGCCCTCATCGCCGGAGCAATTCCGCTATTAGCCGATGGGTTTCTGCGAATGCAGTGGTACGGCGGCCGACGCCGAGATGACGACCGCGAGAGCGGTCAGCTCGGGCAAATTCTAACCATCGTCGGCATCGTGCTTTCCTTAATCGCACCGGTATTTGCCGTGCTGTTGAAGATGGCCGTGAGCCGCCAGCGCGAGTATCTCGCCGACGCGACCGCCGCCGACATGACCCGAAACCCCGACGGCCTTGCAAGAGCGCTCTGGAAGATTGAGAACGACAACGAAGCCCTAGAAGGTGCCAACCGGGCGATGCAACACATGTATATCATAAATCCGCTTCGCTTGCACGGCGGGGATGGCATGTTCAGCACCCACCCGCCCACGGAGGATCGCATCCGGCGTCTTACCGCGCTCGGCTCAAACTTCCAGGATCCGTTAGCGCCCTAATCTGGCTTGCTTTCGTCCATACACCAAGGACTAGCTTGGCCCTTGTCGTACCCTGGCATTCCAGGGTAGAGAAACAGTGAGACACCTTGTTCGTTTGGTGGACCGACGCGCTTTTCGCACTCCGTCACCCGCCGAATGGTTCCATCCTTGTATAGAACAAGGGTATATCCGGTCGGCTTGGTCCGTACGAACTTCACGCAGTTTCGGTAAAAATAAACATCGGTGTAGGCGATGACATCTTTATCTTCAAGGTCTTTAAAAATGCCCAAGTTGCCGGTCCGCTCGTCTCGTGTGGAGGGATCATCTGCCAAGTGCGAGAAAGGCATCCTGCGATCTGCAAAGCTAATCGCCTTAACGGCCTCGTTCGAAAAGTTTCCTTCCTCCAAGCGAGCATAAATCTTTCTCAAATGCGCCTCGCCCGCAAGGACGTGAGCCTCTTCAGGGCCGGTGTTGTTCACGATGATGGTGTTATCGTCTTGTGGACGCGGCTTTAGCCCGCCGGCGATTCCTTTGCCGGCAAAGAAAAGGCAAGTTGCCGATACCGTCGCGATGAAGATTTTGGTCCGGGTGTTCATGAGCTCCACAAAGGCTAAACGTAGGTAGAAGGGCAATATCCGATATATCGCGAAGGAACTACCTGTTCAACTCGTGCCGACAGTCTAGCAAAGAATCGAAAACGTGCCAATAGAATTTTCGAGACTCTTAAAACTAGCGATCAACCGGCAACTGGTTCCAACGCCACCCGGAACTGCTCTCGGTACAACCGCGAGTACAGTCCCGTTCCCGCAACCAACTCGGCGTGCGTCCCTTGCTCGGTGACCACACCTTTCTCCAAAACCAAAATCTGATCCGCACCAACAATCGTAGAAAGCCGGTGGGCGATGACGAAGCTGGTCCGTCCTCGTAGCAAGTTATCTAGCGCCGACTGTAGCAGGGCTTCCGTCTGGCTGTCCAGCGAACTCGTAGCCTCGTCCAGAATCAAAATGCGTGGATCGGCCAGCAGGGCGCGCGCAATCGCCAAGCGCTGCTTCTCGCCGACCGAGAGCTTAATCCCGTCTTCGCCAATCTTCGTCTCGTAACCTTCGGGCAAGGCAAGGATAGTCTCGTGGATGCTCGCCGCAATCGCCGCGTCTTCGACTTCCTTATCCGTGGCTTCGAGCCGACCGTAGCGGATGTTCTCTCGAATCGAAGAGTTGAACAGAATGCTCTCCTGCGCAACCACGCCGACCTGGCGTCGATAGCTCCGCAGTTGCACGTCGCGCAAGTCCCGCCCGTCAATCGTAATCCGTCCGGTCGTCGGGTCATAGTGCCGAAGCAGCAGGGAAGCCATCGTGGTCTTTCCGCTGCCGGAGAAGCCGACGAGCGCCACCGTTTGCCCCGGCTTCGCCTCGAGCTTGATCCCCTTCAAAACCGGCTGCCCAGGCTCGTATTCGAACCACACGTCCTCAAATCGAACGGTCCCCTCAATGGTCGGCATCGGTAGCGCATCTGGCTGATCGACGATCGAGTTCGACAGACTCATCGTTCGGAAGATTCGGTACAAGGCGGCTTGAGCGCGAGCGATTGGGTCCAGCACGACCAAGAACCGAACAATCGGGCCGTAGATGTAGCCAACCGCGTAGAGCAGGAACATGACGAGGGTTCCCGCTTCCATCTTGCCTTGGATGCACTGGGTTCCGCCGTACCATAAAACGAGTCCGGTCGCAACGCCGCAAAGTGCGTCTGCAATGGTCCAGAGTCCACCGCCGAGCGCGCCCTGGTGCATGTTGAGGCCCATGATGTCGCGGGTGTTCGACATGAACACGCGGCTCTCAAATCGCTCCTGGCCAAACCCCTTCACTGTGGCGATACCGGTCAGCTTTTCTTGCATCTGACCATACATCGTGTCGCGCTTCGCCCGAATGTCGTTGCTCGTGCTCTGCAATTTCGGGAAAAAGTGGCGGAAGTTCCAGATGTAAACCGGTGCGATGCTCAGGCTGATCAGGGCCATCACCCAGTTGATCTTGAGCAGGACAACCGTGACCAGCGTGAGCTGCACAAAGTCCCCCATCATCGTCGGCAGGTTGGACGTGATCAGCTGGTTCACCGTGCCGGCGTCGTTCATCACGTTGCTCACGAGCTTTCCGGTCTGGTTCTTCTCGAAGTAGGCCATCGGAAGCTGCTGCATGTGCCCCAACAGCTTTTCCCGCATCGATAGCAAGAATGACTGGCCCAACATGCTCATCTGCACCGACAGGGCGTAGCCAAGCCCGCCGCTCGCAAGCGAGAACGCGACGATGTAGGCGAGATACAACACCGTGTTGATCTTTTCCCCGCGCTGCAGCAGGTTGACAATATCGCCAAGGATCAGCGGCGGCACAAAGCCAAACAGCGTCTGTATGATCGTGAGAAAGGCGATGAACGCCATCCGCGGCCGGAAAGGAATAAGCTCGGTCCAAAGTCGCCGAAAAGTGAGAATGCCTTCACTCGGCTCAGGCGTAGTCTTATTTACAGCAATCGCCATCCTTTCTTTCCCCTCCCCGACTATCGGCGCGAAACCGATAATTGTTAATAGACTACTACGAAGCCTGAACAAGATCGGCAAATTCAGGTTTCAACTGAATCGAAACGCGCGTTATTCGTCGCCGCGCCATGTTTTCGACTCGCATCAGTCCAAGCTCAATCTCGGTGGTATCGCCAGTCCGCGGCACACGCTCAAGCTCGTTGATCACAATCGTTGCCAAAGTTTCGGTGTTTGGCTCGTCGCCGTCCAGCCCCAACTTCGAAATAAGTTCGTCATATCGAAGATCTGCTCGGGCTGAGACACGCCCGCCAGGATAAACCGTGATCGCCGGACGCTCGCTTTCCAGGCTATCCTCAAGTTCCCCGAACACCTCCTCAATCACGTCTTCCAGCGTGATCAGACCGCTGGTGCCGCCGTACTCGTCCATAACAATCACCATCTGGGTCCTGTTCTGGCGCATCATTTCCACCAGTCGCTCCAAGCTCAGGTTCTCTGGCACGGCGACTGGTGGTCTTGCAATGGACTCCAAATCAAGGTTCGGATCGTCCAGGTGGTTGATGATGTCGTGGATGTAAACGATGCCAACGAGGTCGTCGATGTCGCCCCGGCAAACCGGAAACCGGTTGTACGGCATTGTCTTGACTCGCTCCAAAAGCTGCTTGGCATCGAGTTTGCTGTCAAGCCATTTCATGTCCAGCCGGTGGATCATGATGTCGCGGGCGCTCAGGTTGTCGAGCCGCAACGCACGGTTCACCATCTCCGCGTGGGACTTGTCGAGGACTCCCGCGTTGCCGCCGCTACGGATCAGCATCATCAACTCATCGCGAGATACTGCGTCCTGCTCGGTGTCTGCATTGATGCCAAACGGACGTAAGACCAGTACTGCTGAACTCTGCACGAGCATAACGAGCGGCTTCGCGAACCGCACGCAAAACCGCAACGGTCGAATCGCGATCAGCGCCAACTGGTCTGCCGCTCTCAGCGACACGAACTTCGGCACCAACTCTCCAAAAACAACCGTGAAGTACGTGATTGTCGCGACGGAGAAAATGGACACGCCGGTTCGGAAGGAGTAGAGCGTCTCTTCCGACAACATCATCAGCAGCAAAATTCTGAGCTGACCGGAAATGAACGGCTCCGCAACCAAGCCAATCCCGATGCCTAGCATGGTGATGTACACCTGCATCCCGGCCACGTACGGCGCCATGTTGTCAAGGGCATCGACAATCAGCGCGGCGGAGCGGTTTCCCTTCTTTGCTAGCGCCTCAAAGTGCCCTCGGCGGGCGCTGAGCAACGCATACTCGGAAGCCACAAAGAACGCATTAGCCAGAATCAGGCCGATGGATGCAAGCAATAACCCAAACTCGGCCGACATGGTTTAGTCAATTGTAACGTTGGTTTCGTCGTTTGGCGAGGGGATCAGTTCATCCAGCATCTCAAACGCGTATCGCAAGTGCGGAATCACGATGCTGCCGCCGATCACCAAGGCAATGTTCATCGCCTCATTTAGCTCCTCCCGGCTTGCCCCTTCCGTGACGCATCGGTCGAGATGGTAGAAGATGCAATCGTTGCATCGAAGGACCATGGATCCAACCAGGCCCATTAGTTCTTTGTTTTTGACCGAGATTGCGCCGTCTTGGTAGGCATTCGCATCGTGGGCAAAGAACCGGTTGAAGTCGCGGAAACCCGCATTGAGAATCTTGTCGTTCATTTCAGAACGATAGAGTCGAGTTTCGGCGGCTTTCTTTCTCACGGGTTCAGATTAACGCGGCAAAGCTGGGAACATGTCGCGACTGATGTTGCCGACATCGACTTTCCACCGACCGTCTTCTTTCACCATTGGCAGCTGGAAGTTCTCTTCGTACGATGCAGAGGACATCGCATTTCGAATGACCTGCATTCGAACGGCGGCAGAGTTCTCGTCTGCTTCCTTCGAACCCATGATTCGCCAGCGGAACAGGTAGTGCTTGCCGGCCTTGTTGATCGCAAAGTCCCACTGCTTTCGCAAGTCTTCCTTGTCGCGGCCGTCGAGGGCAGAAAGCTCGGTGAGAGTGTTCACGTCCCCTTTCGCGAGGGCAGACATGAACTTTGTTCCGACCGTCTGTACGCTCTCGCGGGTCATGAAGATCACGTAGCCCAGCATCAGCACTACGGCAATGCCGACCACCAGGATGATATTCACGCGGCCAAAACGATTCATGCGCACGTAATTAAACCTTAGCAGCCCGGTCTGTTGTTCCCGAAACCGCGAAACCGCTGTCAACGCCCGCCGTAAACTGCGTTTAAGTAGTCTTTCAGCGCGTTCGTGGTTTTCGAGGCATTGATCTTCCAGTTACGATCGGTCGGGTTCTTCGTGACGATAAAGACGATAGGAAAGGGATTCCCAATCTCGTCTCGGTAGGTGATCAGCAGCCGCTCTTCGGTACTGGAACCCCTCGCTCCAAGCAGTCCAGGTGGACCATTTCGCAGCAGAACCGTGACGGTTGCCAAGAGGGTGCGAACGCTCGCCGATTCAACGGGCTCATCAACGACCTCCTGCAACTCCCGCGAGTCCCGAGCCTCGATGGCTTGGTGGAATCTTCGAACCGCGCTTTGTGGCCCGTAGTTTTGCAGTCGGAAGAAGACGAAAAGGACAATGGAAGCAAGCACAAACGCCGGAATAATGCTTTTTCTTTCCATGATTCCTCCCCCTACAACTCGTAAAGTCTACATGGGACCTTGGTTTCGTCACTGAACGTCCGAAAACTTCCAGCGTCCTACTTCACGTAATCCGCGCATTGACGGATAATCAGGAAGGATCGGAACCATGAGCGACTTTTTAACTCGACGCGAAATTCTCAAGGGCGGAAGCGTCATTGCGATCGGGCTCGTTGCCCCAAGGTGGCTTTCGGCGGTCGCCCATGCCGACGTTGTCAATCAAGCCAAAGGCGGCAAAGCGGCGAACGACACCGTTCTCATCGTATGCCAGCTCTCCGGTGGTAACGATGGACTAAACACCGTTGTCCCTTACACCAGCCCGCGCTACTACGAACTACGCCCCAATGTCGGCGTAAAGGAATCCGTCGCGCTCAAGTTGAACGAGCAAATGGCTCTGCACCCTGGCATGACAGGCCTGCATGGTCTGTACAAGCAAGGCAAAGTAGCGGTCATCCAAAACGTCGGCTATCCGAAAGCGAACCGTTCGCACTTTAAGAGTATGGAAATCTGGCAGTCCGCCAGTCCGGAAGGGAAGTTGAAGCACGGCTGGATCGGTCGACACTTCGATCAGCAGCTCGCGCTCAGCCCGCTGAACCCCGTCGTCGCCCTTGGCCTCAGCACCGAGAAGCCCCTCGCACTCGCCGGAAAAACCGCCAGCGTCCCTTGCTTTGCCTCGCTCACCGATGTGCAAAACATGATTGGCGATGCGGACACCGAGAAGATGCTCCGCCAAGTCCAGGGCATGGATGCCATGGAAGGATCCAGCACCAGTATCGTTCAAAAAGCCTCCAAGACCGCCCTCGAAGCGATGAGCGTGCTCAAGGAAAAGGTCGGCAAATACACCCCGACTGGAACCTACGCCAACGACGCGTTCGGTAACGGATTCAAGCAAATCGCCCAGCTTGTCGCTACCTCGCCGGCTACCCGAGTCGTCTACTTCTCGGCGGGTGGGTTCGACACTCACGCCAAGCAAGCCGAGCAGCATGAGAAACTCCTGAAAGGATTCTCCGATGCTGTCACCACCTTCCAGGCCGAAATGGAAAAGATCGGTCGCGCCGACAAGGTCATTGTTCTCGCCTTCTCCGAGTTCGGTCGACGTGTGCAAGAGAACGCCTCCCTAGGTACGGACCACGGCAATGCTGGTCCGATGTTCCTTATCGGGAACAAGGTCAAGGGCGGAGTCCATGGCCCGGTGCCCGACCTCGTTAACCTCGATAACGGCGACGTGCCGTTCACCCAGGATTTCCGCGGTGTCTACGCGACGGCTTTGGATGACTGGATGAGCGGCGACTCTGGCCTAGTACTGGGCGGAGACTTCAAGCACGTCGACATTCTCAAGTAATCAATTGCCAGCGGGCTGAAGCTCTATTGATGCATCCGCCCGCTGGCCACCCGCCCAAGCGGAAACCTTGATCGTGCCTCCCGCGATGGCGCGAAGCATTCCGGTCTGATCGATCCATCCGCCAGCCGATGCGCTCCAAAGCACGAAAGCGTTCGGAATCGTCTTGCCCGATGCATCGGAGGCAAACGCTTGCACTCCGGCCGCGGTCTTGACCAACCGGACGGTCTTCACCGCGGGCCCGGTGGACTTGGGAATCTGAAACACGACACCATTTGCAACGGCGCGCTCCGTTCCACCGCTTGGCCGATTCACCGGCGATCCGCCAAGGGTGAGCGAACTGCTGCCGCCACCATCCAGGTTCACGGCATCCACGCACTCTAACCGCTTCATGATCGCCGCTAGCTCGGCCAGCGAGGCGCCAACGCTGTGCTTGCTCCGGCCGTCTACCACTACCCACCAGACGTCGCCGTCCTTCGTCCGGCCGACGGCGGTTCTCGGGTGCCGCGTTGTGGAGAAGGCTTCCCCGAAGCCCTCTTCTGTCGCCGTGATCTTGGTTTCTCCCTTGATAAGGAGATTTGGGCCACCACCAATCGCGTTCGGCGTTTTCGACCAGTCAAATCCGGTGCACTTGATCGAAATCGTGACGGCACTGCCAGGCTTCAGGGCCGAAAGGTTCGGCGCTGCCGTGCCTTGCGCCGTCAAGACGAGGCGATCCGGACCAACCGGAATGCTCGCAATGTCGGCCGAAATGGATTCGACCGTCGCAGAAATCTCGCCGTCCAACGGGAGCTTTGGCGTTGTCGTTTTTAGAACGACCGAGGTACTTGGGGCCCGGACGAGCGCGACTCCGCCCATCGGCGAACTCAGTACGACCTGGTTCAGGCCCGTTTCCTCATTCACTCCATTGATTCGAATCGGTGTTCCACCCGGAACCTTGAGCGAACCGGTGAACGCGACATTGCCAGTCGCAGATGCCTCATCCCCCCACGCGAAAACTGCCCTCGTCCGGCCGGGCGATGAAATCAACTCCCCTGCCGAACACATGAAACCGAGCGGGTCACCGGTAGATCGGTCAGCGGAGAACGGGAAGAAGTCGGCGTTGATCGCGCCAAAGGCGTCGTACTCTATCGCCATGCGGGTCATCGTTCCGCGGCCGACCGTCGGGGTCGAATCGAAGACGTTTTTACCGGGAAGCGCTGGGATGGCTCGGACGCCCTCCGCCTTCGGGCTGATGCGAACCGCATGAACGGTCCTTGGCGCCTCCAGATCAACCTCCATTCGGTACATAAAGCCCTGCGCCAAGGTCTTTTCCCAAGATTGCTTGGTCGGCTGCGGCATCGACCCGATTCCGAGCAGACCCAGGAGTCCAAAAATGGTGAGGCTTCGGTTTAACTGCATAAGGCTTCCGTGTATTCCAGACGACCTTCGTCGGCATTCAGCCGTGCCCGAATGCCAAGTGGCAACGAAAGTTGATTCTTTGCGTGGCCAAAAGGAAAGTCAATGATCATGGGGATTCCGAGATCACCCAGGCGATCGACAACAATGTCTCGCCAGGGCTTGCCGCCGATCCCTTCATCGACGCGTTCATCCGTCCGGGTCATTTCTCCAATCACGATTCCGGCGGATTGCTGAATCTCGCCGGCATTGCAAAGGTGCGTCAGCATCGCGTCAATCCGATGCGGGTTCTCGTCGACGTCTTCGATGATCACGATCTTGCCCGCGCAGTCAATGGTGTTCGGGGTCGAAAGGCTATCCGTAATCAGGCAAAGACAGCCGCCGGTGACCACCCCTTCGCTTTCTCCACCAACGACGCACGTGCCAACTGGAGCGGTTGCCGGAATCGGATTCTCGCCCTTGAGGGAGGCAAGGAGCGACTCGTACACCCAAGCCTCCTTAGGATTGCTTAGCGTGATTGCCATGGGACTGTGCAGGGTCGGCAATCCGCGCGCATTGAGCGCGAGATGCAGACTCGTGATGTCGGAGAATCCGCAGAACAGCTTTCGGCTGGCCGCCATCATGTCTAGGTCCAGAAGGCTCAGCAATCGGGCCACGCCATATCCGCCACGCGTGCACATGATGCCTTGGATCGAAGAGTCCGAAAATGCCCACTCGAGATCGGCAGCGCGTTCCGCATCGGTACCGGCCAGATAGTCGTCGCGATTGAAAGCGTTGGGCCCAATCACGGTTTTGTAGCCTTCAGTGGTCAACAGGTTGACCATGAACTCGATGGAGGCAGGGCTTAACGGCGAAGCGGGCGATACGAGTGCAATCGTATCGCCCGCTTTGAGCGCGGCGGGCTTCATTAGATATGAAGTATGCCCGCTGGAATGTTAAGAATCAGAGGTCTTCGAGGCCGCCGAGGAATGCATCTCGAATGATGCTGAGAATCGCTTCTCGATCGGCGATGTCCCAAGTCTTCCATTCGGAGACGAAAGTAGATCGCTTGTCGGCGTCCAGCTCCATCACGAGGATCGCTTCGGCGTTCTTGTAGCCAAAGTTGTCGTATCCGGTCTTCGCCTTCTTTTCAAGGGCGGCAATGACGCGTCGAAACTCGCCAGCGCTAGTGGCCGACATCTTACTGGCAAGGTTATCGACGATCACGTGCTCGACAACTCGGTTTGTGCCAGCGGGCTTGCCGCCGGTCGCCATCATGTTGGCATCGCTAAATCGACCTAAGGTCTGGCCCATGGAGCCCGAGTCGTCCAGTCCAGAAAGGTAGGCATCTCGCACGAGAATCGCAATGGATTCTCGGTCGAACGAACCAGCGGACCCTCGAATCGATTCGATGTTCTGTCGATCCGAACCATCGACGCCTTGCATCAGAAGATCCCAAGCTGCCGGGAGTGAGAACGAGGTTTTGTTCTCGCGGCCAGCGGTTTCTACGGCTCCAAGACCCTTGATGAGCGATCGACCTTGATCTGCATTCAACCGGGAAAGGATGCTGACGATTGCGCCGACTTCCGATCGACTGGTCTGCGCCATCGCCATGGGCACCATAACCATAAGCCCAACGGCCAAAACTGCTTTACGAGCGTAATTCATTTCAATCTCCTTTAAAGGGGGACAAACTCCCCCCTTAAAGTATTAGACCCGTAATGGTTGTTTTTATAGCCGAAACAGCGGCTTTTGTATCAAAAAAGCCAAAGAGGAAATATAGGTAACGCTTTCGCGTTACCGTTTATTATTCGGCTGGGCCGATAACGACTCGTCGGTTAGGCTCTTCGCCTTCCGAGTAAGTCGTGATGCCAGGAATGTCCTGGAGGGCCTTGTGGACAATTCGTCGCTCAAACGCGGGTAGCGCATCGAGGACCGCTTCTTCGCCGCGCTCAAGAACCTGAGCAGCGATTTCTGCAGCCTGCTTCGTAAGCTTCTCTTCGCGTCGTCGTCGCCAGTCGTTGCACTCAACCGTAGCGCGAACGCCACGCTGGAACTTGCGGCCGCCAATGATGTTGACCAAGTACTGAAGCGAGTTCAGGACTTCACCGTGCTTGCCAACGAGGTAGGACGAGTCCTTACCGTCGAGAGACAAGTTAACGTAGCGTCCCTGGAGTGAGCTAATCTGCGCTTCGATCGTTAGGCCAGAGTTTGCGAGAAGGCCGTTGACAAGAGCGAGGTAATCCGCTCCATCGGTTTCGGTGGCTTCAACTTCTTCGGACTCCGTCGCTTCGCTAGCCTCGACGGTTTCCGAAACTTCGGCAACCTTTGGTTCGGCAGCCTTTTCGGTCTTGCGTCGTCCTCGGGCTGGGGCAGCTGGAGCTTCTGGCTCTGCTTCAACGACGGGCTCAGCTTCAACCTCGGCAGGCTCTGCCTTGGCGGTTCGGCCTCGTCCAGCTTTCGGCTTGGCTTCTGCCTTCGCGGCTGGTGCGGCAGCCGGAGCGGCTTCTGGCTCAGCAATGACTTCGGCAAGGACGCGATAGTTGACTTTGCCGAACAGGCCCTTGGTTTCCTCAAGGACCTTTACGGTAACGCGACTAGCGTCAACTCCGAGCTTGTCAGCGGCAGTTTTCTTTGCATCCTCAACGGAGCGGGCGGTCAGTTCGATAGCGGACATTTAGTCTCAGTAATGTACCTTGCGATTGCGCAAGATGATCATTTTCGTTTTTTGGGTTTGTGCTTTGCCGGAGTACCGGTTTTGCCAGATCCAGGGGTGATTGTGGGGGAGTTACTCGATCCAGGCGTGGGGTTTGCCCCCTGCTGTGCTTGAGCTTCCAGCATCATGTCTTGAATTCGTTTTTGCCATTTCGAGCCGAATCCGGTCGGGTACGTTCCGCCCGCCGCCGTGTTCACACGCTGCAACGGAGGCAGCGGCAAATTGTAGGCTCGGAGCGATTGGAGCGTGCTCAAAATGAGCAAGAAAATCCAGTAAAGGACGAAGGCACCCGGTACCGGGAACCAGCCAAAGAACATCGTGACCGTGAAGAAGATCGCGATACCAATGCCCATGACGCGCTGCTGCTTGGCGGTGCTCGGATCGTTCACCGGCTGCAACAGGGTCGAGATCACCATCATGACGCCGTAAATGATGATGAGCAGCGGATCGAGTTGCCCCATGTTCGGTGCGACGAATCCGGGCGGGAATGCCTTTGCCGTGTTTGGGTTGACCCAAAGGAACGTGCCGTTCTGAAACTCGAACTGGAACAGCAACATGCACTGGTAAACGGTGAGGAACAACGGCAGCTGAACGAGCGCCGGGAAACATCCGGCCATCGGGTTGACCCCGTACTCGCTGTAGAGCTCCATGGTCTTTCGCTGCTGTTCCTGTGGATCCTTGAATTTCTCTCTGATCTCCGCAACGAGAGGGGCCAACTGCATCATCTGGCGGCCAAACATCAACTGCTTTTGTGCGAGTGGCCAGACAATGGATCGCACAATCAGAGCAAGCAGGAATGCCGCGATCGCGTAGCTGTTCGGGTTCGATTTACCGCCGACAAGGTTCACGAGGAACTCGATAAACGCATATCCGCCGGGGATGGCACCCCAGATCAAATCGGTCTTGCCGCGGGCAGAAATAACTTCAACCGTTCGCTTGTAAAGGTCTCGGCCTGTCCACTCTTTCCATCCGAAACGAGTGTCTGCGGTGACATCGGCCACGGGAATGGCGCTGTTCCATTTCGGATCATCCAGCAACCGGGTTTCGTACGGAAGAAGCAGGTGGTAGGCGTTTCGAACTCGACCGGTATCGTTTCGAGCGAGGCCTGCCTTAAGCTGAGTGTCCGCAACCAGCACCGTCGCCGTGAGCTTTTCGGCGTCTGCCTCGGCTGGCGTCATCGTCTTCTTCGCGACCTGCTCGTCCAGCATGCGCTGGTAAACGCCCTGCAAACGTTGTGCCGTGACGTCGTACTGCTTCGCGTTAGATTCAACGAGGGCATCTTTGACTTCGCTGGCCGTGGTCAGCTTTTTGCCAAAGAACTCGGTCTCGTTCGTTTTGTTCTGTGGGAAGAGGAGCTGGAAGCCAAAGAACACCAGCGTCACAATGAGGAGCGTCTGGATAAAGTTGTTACGCGGTGTAGGTTGAGACATCTCGAAATCGGCGGTTATTATTGTGATTCAAACGCGGCGGTGCTTGGGCGTTTATGGGACCGGATCGTGACCGCCCGGTCGAAAAGGATGACAGCGTGCAATTCGCTTAAGCCCCATCCAACTCCCTCGGACCAACCCGTACTTCTCAATCGCTTGGCGCGCGTAGCTTGAGCAACTTGGCGTGTACCGACAACTCGGCGGCAACCAAGCAAAGCCCTTTTTGTAGCAATCGATCAAGAAGATTCCGATTTTTCGACCGGCGTCCATGGGGAGGTTTCGAACAATTGGCGGATATCGGCTTGGATTTCCGCAAACGAGGCATTCGAGGCTCGCTCTGATACCAATACGATAAAGTCCCACTCGGGATTCGACTGTGCGACGAATGGCCGCACTATCTCGCGAATTTGGCGCTTTACGTGGTTGCGCTGCGGCTTCCCGCCAAGCTTCTTCGAGGTCGCAATCCCGACAAGTCCCGTGCCCGGAAGCACGTGAAAACGGACGAAAGCACCCGAATGCCTTCGTCCGTCTCTATAAACGGTCTCAAAACGCGCTTTCGCAGGTCCCTTTACGCGGATATGCGGTGGCGACCCTTGACTCGACGGCGCTTCAGAACGTTCTGGCCGTCTGTCGTGCGCATGCGGACACGAAAACCGTGAGTGGTTTGTCGCTTCCGATTGTTAGGTTGAAATGTACGCTTCATAGCAATCTACTCTCGCAGGCGCATCGCGCCCTCGAATGAACTGAGAATCATACCAGATCAGAATGGAATCCGTTCCGAACATGTTTTCCTGTCCCGCAGGCTCAAGCTTGCGGGGGTGAGTATAACACAACCCATCCAGTTGTAGGGGCTAGAATATATTGTGTTGGGGTTTTAGTTAGCATGAGACCCTTTCTTTTGGCTCGCTCGATAAACTCCTTTTCGTTTAGCTGACCGGCTGGAATGCTTTTGATAGTTCGGCGAGATGGCTTTCCCTGCTGAAGGCAAGGTGTGTTAAACCAGACATCAGCGAATGAATTTTGTTGGTAAAAATTTTTCATTGAAGTAATAATATACCACACGAGTGTTTATGTTGTCAAGCACTTTGAAGAAGACTTGCAATTTATCTCGCCCTCCTGCTATTCTACACGGTGAGCATCTACACGCAAACTTTAGCGCAAATTTAAGACTATAGATTTTAATTTGCTTCAGTAATTTTGGAAGAATCTCTAGATTCGATGGGCGCGAATACGTTGCACGGCAACCTTTAGCCCATCGGCCAGCAATCGGACAGACCGGATGTCCATCCCCAAATGCTTCGCCGCATCATCAGATCCGATCCAACTCAGAAGGTCGATTTGGTTTCGCAGAGCCCAAATCTCCTTTGCGATCACTACCTGTTCAGAACTGCTCAACGAATCCCAACCGTGCGAAAGTTTGCGTGCGGCTTTCTGAAGTCGGGTCTTCACTGCAATGGTTTCTTGCGTCGCCGCGCGGTTCCAGCTTTTCCATGTCCGATGAAGCTTGCTAATGTCCAACTGGGCCGAAGTTGTGCAGGCTAGGACCATGACAAATGCGAATGAAGCAGTGATCTTCATCTCTATGCCAGATATTCTCGCGGATCGGCCAGCTTGCCTTTGATCGCGGTCGCGGCGGCGGTGATGGGCGATACCAAGTGCGTTCGCGAGCCCGGGCCCTGACGACCTTCGTACGGTCGATTGCTGGTCGAAGCGCTTCGCTCCCCTGGTCGAAGAATGTCGCCGTTCATGCCGAGGCACATGGAGCAACCGGCGAAGTGCCACTCAAAACCTGCATCGGTGAACACGTGTTGCAGCCCTTCTTGTTCTGCCAGTTTCTTCACCGCTTCACTTCCTGGAACCACCATTGCGCGCACTCCCGACGCCACCTTTCGGCCACGCACCAACGCGGCAGCTTCCCGAAGGTCCTCGATTCGCGAGTTTGTGCAAGAGCCTATGAACACCGTATTAATATCCAACTCCGCCATGGCGACTCCCGGCTTTAGACCCATATAGCGCTGCGCGCGTTCTTCCGCGGCATCCTTTGGCTCCGGGATCGCCTCGTTAATGTCCACCGTCATCGCTGGCGTCGTGCCCCAACTCACTTGTGGTGAAAGCGCGGTCGCATCGAGCGCCTCAGTTCGATCAAAAGTCGCGCCCAGATCTGATTGGAGCTCAGCGACTTGAGCGACAAGCGCTTCAAACGCCGCACCTTTCGGCGCAAACGGACGGTCCTCCGCTGAGATAAATTCGAGCGTCGTCGCATCCGGTGCAATCATCCCGGCACGGGCACCCATTTCGATGCTCATGTTGCAAATCGTCATGCGCCCGCTCATTGAAAGCGCCTCGATCGTGTCGCCGCGATACTCGACCACGTAGCCCGTTCCGCCGCTTGCCCCGAGCTTTCGGATGATGGCGAGAATGATGTCCTTCGCCGTGACGCCAATCGGAAGCGCACCCGAGACATGAATCCCGAGGCTCTTCGGTTTCGTCGGCGCTCGCAGAGTCTGAGTCGCCAGGACGTGTTCAACTTCGCTGGTGCCGATTCCGAACGCCAAAGCACCGAACGCCCCGTGCGTGCTCGTATGACTGTCGCCGCAAACTATGGTCAGCCCCGGCAGCGTGATGCCGAGCTGGGGCCCGATGACGTGAACGATGCCCTGCCGGTCTTCCTTGTAGCCAAAGAGCGGAATCCCGAACTCTTTGGTGTTGCGGGCGAGGGCGGCAAGCTGCTTTCCGCTCACCGTTGATTCGTCAATCGGACGGCCGTCGGTTGGCACGTTATGGTCAACCGTGGCAAAGGTTAAATCGGTCCGGCGCACCCTCCGGCCGTGCTCCCGAAGACCATCAAACGCCTGGGGCGAAGTGACTTCGTGTACCAAATGGCGGTCGATATAGAGCAGAACGCCTCCGTCGGGCAGCTCCGATACCACGTGCTGATCCCAAACTTTGTCGAAAAGCGTCTTCGCCATACCCAGATTGTAATCAAGATCGTCGCTATACTTCTTAAGGTTATGCCTTCGTTTCTGGCCCTTCTCATCGCCCCGGCAATCGTTTTCTCGGGAGTTCAATCTCCAGATGCCGAACGACTGAAAGGATCCAGTCGCAAGGACGAGGCCGGCTGGGTTCAAATCACCCTCAAAGGCGAGCCTCGAAACATTGGGTACCAGCTTGGCTACCTCGGTTCCGCAGAAATACTGGATGCTCACACGGTCGTCCGCTCATCCGTTAAGGGCAGCACCGGGAAGGATTGGAATTGGTTCCGCGCCGAAGCCCAGCGAATGTTCTGGGACAAGCTCGACAAGGAGTATCAGGACGAAATCGACGGTCAGGTCGAGGGCCTGAAGGCCAAGAATGTGAACCTCGACCGCTGGGACGTGCTTGCCTACAACTCGCACATCGAACTTGAAGGCTACTACTGGCCCTGGCTCAACGACAAAGCGAGCACCAAAGAATCTTGCTCGGCGTTCGTCGCCACCGGCAAAGCGACTAAGGACGGGAAACCGGTCATCGGCCACAACATGTGGTGGGACTATCTCGTCGGCCAGCGGTTCAACTTCGCCCTCGACATCCAACCAACCAAGGGCTATCGCGTCGTAATGGACGCATTGCCCGGGTTCATCCACTCCGGCACCGATTTCGCCATCACTTCTGCTGGCCTCATGATCTGCGAAACTACGATTCCTGGATTCTTCGGATTCGACCCAGAAGGCATCCCAGAGTTCGTGCGAATGCGAAAAGCCACACAATACGCCGAAGACCTCGACGAGTGGGTGGAGATCATGAAGAAAGGCAACAACGGCGGCTACGCCAACACGTGGCTTATCGCCGACCTGAATTCAAACGAAATCGGCAAGCTGGAACTTGGCCTCAAGAACGTTGTCTTGACCCGCTCGAAGGACGGCTACTTCGTCGGCGCGAACTTCTGCGAAGACCCGAAACTCACCGCCGAAGAGACCCGCGGCTGGAACCCCGATCCAAAGCGAAACGGCTCGCTCCGCCGCAAAGCCCGCTGGGAGTCCCTGCTAACCAAGAACACCGGACTCGTGGATGACCTCCTCGGCCGCGCGTTTTTGTCGGACACCTACGACGAAGTCCTTGACCGCAAGGGAGCTTCTGGCAGCACCCTCTGTGGCCGTGGAGCCTTCGGCGGCGCCGTCAACGCCAAGGTTGCCAACGCCGAACTCGGCCGAAAACTCTCCTACTGGGGCCGCATGGGCTGCACCGATGGCACCCCGATCACCTTCAATTCGAGCCGCCCAGCGGGACTCAAAGATATGCCGTCAATGCCTTGGTTGTTGATCGAGAATAAGTGAGCGTCTGGTCCTGGACAAAGTCCAGGACCGCTCGATCAATCTACGAAGTCGTCTTCCGACGGTCGCTTCTTCAGATAGGCCTCAATGAACCCGTCAATATCCCCGTCCAAAACGCCGGAGACGTTCGCGGTTTCGTGGCCCGTTCGGTGGTCTTTTACCATCGTGTACGGCTGCATCACGTAGCTACGAATCTGCCGACCCCAAGCCGCCGGGCCGCCGTCGCTCTTGAGAGCCTGAACTTTGGCTTCAGCATCCAACCGTTCGACTTCCATAAGGCGCGCAAGCAGAACCGACATTGCCGAAGCGCGGTTCTTGTGCTGACTTCGCTCGTTCTGGCAGTTCACGACGATCCCGGTGGGGAGGTGCGTGATTCGGACAGCCGATTCGGTCTTGTTAACGTGCTGACCACCCGCGCCACCTGCGCGGAGGGTTTCTACCTTCAGGTCGTCGGGATTGATCGTCACTTCTGACTCTTCAATCTCCGGCAAAACCTCCAGCTTGGCAAACGACGTGTGTCGCCGAGAGGCTGCGTCGAACGGCGAAATCCGCACCAATCGGTGCACCCCGATCTCCGACCGCAAGAACCCAAAGGCGTTCTCACCGGTGATCTGCATCTGGATGCTTCGGTAGCCCACGACGTCGCCGGGGGTTTCGCTCATGATTTCGACCTTGAACCCGTGTCGCTCCGCCCAACGTTGGTACTGTCGCTGAAGAATCGAAGCCCAGTCACAAGCCTCCGATCCGCCCGCGCCTGCCTGAACTTCCAAAAGGGCATTCCGCGAGTCGTATTCGCCCGTAAGCAAGGTGCGGAGTTCGTAGGCATCCAGCTTAGCCATGAACTCAATCGCCATCGTGTCGGCTTCCTTTTCCGTCTCCTCGTCCGGCTCAAGCTTTAACATGCCGTAAAGCTCGTCGATATCCCGCTCCATCTTGTCGAGTTGCAAGAACGGGTTCAACACGTTTCGGATTCGCGAAAGGTGCTGGAGGGTTTTGTTTGCCGCCGAGGGGTCGTCCCAGAAGGTAAGTTCGGCCGACTGAGCTTCTAGCTCTTCAATGTTGCGCTGCATTCGAGGGACGTCAAAGATGCCCCCTAATCGCGTCCAGACGACTACGCGCCTCGGACAAAGTCTGATGCTGTTCTAACGATAGCACTCGCACAGTTTACCGGCGAACCGCTACGGTCCCTTCGCCGCTGGATCACTCGGCCCAAACTCGTCCTTTGGAAGAATCAAGATGGCCAAGAAAAGGCAGGCCAAAATGTACGCCCCGGGCACCAAATACTGAAACGCCTCCGGATATTCCGGCCGCGGAGCCTGTTGCGCCAAAGCCGAAATGAAGCTGTGCTGGATCCGCAGAAATAGAAAAACCCCGGTGCAAAGCGCGCCGCCGATGAACCCGCAAGCCCCGCCAAGCCCAAACTTCCGCGTGGCGTAAACGCCCAAAATCGTCGCCGGAAGCGGCCCCGCCGCAAAGCAGATCAGTAGCCACTGAATCTCTTCGGTCTTCTGAAAAGCCACGAATGGCCAGATGCTGAGCAAATACCCCGCGACCGCGGCCACCAAAAAGCCGCTGCACCCAAAGATCATTTGGGCGTCCATGTCTTTCTCCGGACGTACCGCCGCGTCGAGGGTCTCGTCGGTATTCAGCGGTTCAAGGGCCATGTTGGAATCTTCAGCCTTCGATGACGAGCTTTGTGAAGTCACCCGCCGCAAGCAACTGAAGCGAAGCCGCGTGCAAAAGCGTTAACCGAGCATAGCGCACCGCCGCATCTTCGACCAGTACCATCGTTCCATCTAAGAACGCGTTGATCGGCGCAACCAGCGCCTCAACCGCGCCGACGGTGCCGTTTACGTCGCGCTCCCGGGCAAACCGGAACAGGTCATCTTCTTGAGCTTTTAGAACCTCCAGCAGGGCAAGACCAGGTTCGGAATCCAGATCGGTGGCTACGATCTGTCGCAGTGGGTCGTCGAAGCCGTAATCCATTCCCTTCTTTCGCGAAGAAGCGACGAGGTTCAGCGGCCGAGTTGCCGTCTGCACAAGTGCAGTCTTGCCAGCGAGGATTGTCATCACCGCAACGCGGAACTTAACCGCCTGCGGAATCGTGAGCTCCCAGCGATGCTCGCTCAGCGCGGCGGCATCAAGAATGTCGTGCCGAACTTCTGGCATGAGCGCCGAGTACCGACCCTCGAACACATCCCAAAGCGCGGTGTGCGCTCCGGCGTTGTCCAGCGGAATCGCCTGCTCCCGGTACTGGTCCAGGGCAAAATCGAACAGTTGGTCGTAGGCAGGCAGCGCGCCGGGCCAAGCCCAGGCGGACTCAATGAGTACCGTCGCGCATCGTCGCAAGCCGAATGGGTCACTCGATCCGGTCGGCTCAAGGCCGAGACCGAGGAACCCGGCGAGCTTATCAAGCTGATCCGCCATGGCAAGCCGCAATCCTGTTCGGTGGCCTAAATCGGTCTCCGGCGACACGTTCTTCGTCGGGGCATATTGGTGCCTAAGCGCGGTCACCACCGCTTCCGGCATCCCTTCGGCCCGGGCGTACTCCGCGCCAACGATGCCCTGGAGCGAGGAGAGTTCGCTCACCAAGCCAGTGCTGAGGTCGGCCTTTGCGTACCGGCCCGCCAACTCAGCAAGTTCGGCTTCTTCTTCCGAAGCGCCGGTCGCTTCGGCAACAAATCTCGCCACATTCGCGAGTCGCTCGGACCGGGAGAGGACCGTGCCCAGCTTCTCTTGGAAAACGATTCCGGTGGTCTTCGCAAGGAAGTCGGCCAAGGTCGATTTCTGGTCCTCTTGATAAAAGAACTTCGCGTCGTTAAATCGTGCGTTGAGCACCCAAGCCGATCCCGCCCGAACGGTGTCGTCCTCGCCGCTGTTGCGAACGAAGAGGAATCGATTCGTGATCGTGCCCGAAGCATCGCGCACCGGGAACATCCGCTCATGCTTCGCCATTGCCGTCACCAAAACCGGCTCTGGTAAGTCGAGGAAGGAAGCAGGGAACTCGCCTTCGATGACCGTCGGCCATTCGGTGAGATGCACGTTCTCATCCAGCAAGTCTTCGGAAATTTCAGCGACTCCGGAGCACTTGGCTTCGATTTGCTGAAGAATCGCGGCTTTGCGGACGGCGGGATCAGGCTCGACAAAGTTCTCGCGAAGTCGAGCAATGAGTTCATCCGCCGATGTAACGGCAAACGCCGCCGGAGCATAGAAGCGGTGGCCTCGGGATTCGTTTCCGCTCACCACGCCTTCGATGTCAAACGGAACAACAACCCCGTCCAGAACGGCCAGCAGCCATCGAATAGGTCGGGCAAACCGCATCCGTGTGGAACCCCATCGCATCGACTTTTGGAACTGTAATTCCCGAATCGTCTTTGGCAGGAGAGCTTCTAGAATCGCGGTGGCCGATTGGCCAGGAATCTGCTTCGTGATCCAAACGTATTGATCGTCCTTCCGAATGGTCGCAACGTCCACGCCTTGACCTCGGCAGAAGCCAAGCAGCGCTGGAGTTGGCTCGCCATCGGCGTTGAATGCTCCCTTGAGCGCAGGGCCACGGACGTCCTTCTCCGTGTCTTCCTGGCGGTCCAGCAAGCCGGAGATCGAGACGATCAACCGTCGCGGAGTGCCGTAAGTGGTCACATGGTGGTCCGGACCAAGGAGTTGAGAAGCGTTGAGCGCATTAACCAGTTGCCCAGAAAGGTCGCTCAAAGCGCGCGCCACAAACGCCGCCGGCAACTCTTCGCATCCCACTTCCAGCAACAATTCCGCCATCGCGAAAGAGGATACCGTTCGCCCGTTGCAGTAACCCCGTAAATCCTGTATCTTGAAGCCGATGAGCAGGATGCGAATCAATGCATGGCTAGGGCTTGGCCTCGCCCTATTTTTGACCACGGCGGGATGCTCGAAGCCAAGCTCGGGACTGCCAAAGGTCGGCTTTGCCCAATTCACCAGCACCAGCAGCCTCGATCAGCTCCGCGAAGGATTCGTGAAGGGGCTCGCCGATGAAGGATTTGTTGACGGCAAAACCGTGGAGATTGACTTCCAGAACGCCCAGAGCGACGCTGGAACGATGAGCCTCGTCATGCAAAAACTGGCGACCTCGGTTGACGTGGTCGGGCTCTGCAGCACTCAGGCCCTGCAAGCGGCCATCAAAAGCGTGAAAGACAAACCCGTCATCTTCTGCGGCGTCATTGATCCCGTCGCTGCCGGTGCCGCTACTACGATTTCAGAACCAAAGCCGAACATCACCGGGGTCTACAACCCGTTCCCGGTCACGGAGGGCGTCGAAATGATCCACAAGTTCATGCCCGCCGTCAAGAAGATTGGAACGCTGTACGATCCGAGCGAACCGTTCTTTGGCGGAATGCACGAGGAAGCGAAGAACGCTTGCGCGAAGAATGGGCTGGAGTTCATCGTCGTCACCGTGAGCTCTTCCAACGACATCGTCACCGGTATGCAGGCACTCAAGGCGAAGGGCGTGGAAGCCGTGCTCCAGTTGCCGAGCAACACGGTGAACCAAGGCGTCGATGGACAAATCAAAACCGCCGGAAACCTCGGCTTGCCGATGTTCAGTCTCCAGCCGGACCAGCTTGAGAAGGGGATCGTCGCGACCGTTGGAGTGGACCTCGAGGAAGCGGGCGCTCAAGCCGGGCGTATGGCAGGGAAAGTGCTGAAGGGTGAAAAACTGCCAAGTTCCCTCTAGAAACGGCCAAGCTGCAACCGATCGCGACCAATCCGGCTGCCGCCAAGCAGTTCGGAATCTCCTTGCCCGCGAACTAGACCATGGAACTCTGGATCGGAGCGATTACCCAAGGCGCGGCCTACGCCCTCTTTGCCCTCGCGGTGTTCCTCTCGTTCCGCGTTCTACGCTTTCCCGATATCTCCGTCGATGCGACCTTTACCAGCGGCGCCGCGATCTTCGGCGTTCTTCTCGCGCAGAACCTGAATCTGTGGTTCGCGCTTGGAGTGGCATTCTTGGTGGGTGCGGTCGGCGGGGCGATCACCGGACTCATTCACACCCGGTTGCAAATCAACGACCTGCTCAGCGGGATCATCACCATGACTGCGCTGTATAGCGTCAACCTCCGGGTGATGGGCAGATCGAACCTTCCGGTGAGCGGGGGAGAGTTGGGCTACGCGGTCTTTGGGATTGCACTTTTTGCCGTCGCAATTCTTTGGTGGTTTTTGCGAACCGACTACGGTCTCTCGTTGCGGGCGGTAGGCGACAATCCAGAAATGTCCGCCGCGCAAGGCATCAACGTGCGGAATGTCAAAACGGTCGGACTGAGCCTGTCAAACGGTTTCGCCGCCCTTGGCGGTGCGGTCATCGCGCAATACAACGGCTTCGCCGACATCACGATGGGCATCGGCGCCCTGGTCACAGGCATGGCTGGAGTGATGATCGGTGAGCGATTCTTGCCGCCGAAATCGGTTTTGTTTGCCGTTGGTGGCGCGCTAGTCGGCTCGATCGTCTTCCGCTTGCTCATCGCCGGTGCGCTCCAAGCGGGCATGAATCCGATTGACCTGAAGCTCATTACCGCCGGCTTTGTGTTGATTGCCCTAGCGTTGCCGAGAATGTCGAAGGGAAGGGCAAGATGATTTCAGTCCGAAACGTGAGCCAGCGATTTGAACGGCCGGATGGTGGGGCAACTCTCGCGCTTCAGGACGTTTCGCTGGAGATCCCTCGAGGTGAGTTTTTACTCCTTGCCGGCACGAACGGATCGGGTAAATCGACCTTGCTCAATGTTCTGGCTGGAGTGTTTCCGCCAAGTTCGGGCCAGGTGCAGATCGACGGCGTTGACGTCACGCGACAGGGTCCCGAGCGGCGTGCCGTGAGCTTGGCTCGGGTCTTTCAGAACCCGTATCTCAGCACGGCCGGAACATTGACCGTAGCGGAGAACATGCGACTCGCCGAACTCCGCGGCGGCTCACGCATCCTGCGCTTGGGGCTCAACCGGACCGCGAAGACCCGCCACGCCGAAGCCCTCGCCGCTTGCGGAATGGGCCTCGAAAACTTCCTCGACCGCCCCACCAACACCCTCAGCGGCGGCCAACGTCAGGCCCTCGCCGTGGTCATGGCAACCATCGTCACGCCAAAAGTGCTGCTCCTAGACGAGCACACCGCCGAGCTTGACCCCGAAGCCGCCGAGAAGGTGATGCAACTCACCGCCCGCCTCGTATCGGAGCACACCATCACCACCGTCATGGTCACCCACTCCCTAGACCACCTCCCCCGCTTCGGCACCCGCGCCGTGCTCTTGCACCTCGGAAGGGTTCAGGAAGAGTGGAGCGGGGCAGAGAAGTCGGCGTTGACGTCTTTGGAGCTTCAGCGTCGGTTTGCTGGGTTGTATGGCGGTTGAGTCCCAAATAGGTCTGTACACTGCCGAGGCAACGGCTCCACATACCTCGTGGGTTAAAGTTACGAAACGCTAATGAAGCCGAATCAAACAAAATCAGCAGGGCTTGCGGCAGACTTGGATGCACCTACAAATTCGGGTGCTTCTTACAGCGGATGTAACGACCTCGAGTCGATATTCGGAACCGTCCCGGAGCGCATCGTATTGTCCGAGGAGCAGATGACGTGTTTCCTTGAGCAGATTCAAGAAGAGCCACAACACCGATCTGCACTCCGAGCTTTGTTCGATCGCAAGAGCGTTTTCGAATGATCCTCAACTCCGCAGACAAGGCTTGAACCAGTCCCACTCAGGGCCTTCTAAAGCCACTCAAAGCACGAAGCTCAAAGCGCCGCTAGCTCACTTTTCCTCGACCGCAACCGCGACCAACGGGCTGAAGGCGCCGAAGTCGCCTTTGCCTGACCGACGGAGTCGCCACTGGAAATTGTAAATGCCAGCAAGCGCGGGTGCCTTAACGGTGAAATTGAACGTGTAGGACTCGCCTGGTGCAACCGAAACCGGAAGCAAAATCGACTGCTTGCCCCAGCGATTGTTGCCCGCTGGGCTCTGGCTATACAGCGCGTATGGGCCCGGCGTCCATGTATCAAGGCCAGTGTTCGTGAACCTAACCGACACGTCATAAGTCCGATCAACGAACATCGCAGTTGGTACCGACTGGGAGTCGAAAGTCGAATTGTTCCGGTACCGAACCAGAATCGGAACGGCAGGACTCACGGGGCCAAAGTTTGCAACGCCAGACCGCCGCAGTTGCCAGAGGTGATTGAATGTGCCCTCCGTCTTTGGTGCTTCCAGCCGGAAGTTGTAGGTCTTAAACTGGCCAGGCGCAATGTTCTCTCCCACATTCAGAGCGATGCTGTCCCGTCCAAAAACCTTAGCCGGGTTGCTCAGAGAAATCAAACGAAAATTGTCATACGTCCAAGTAGACGAACCGCGGTTCTGGAAAACGAGCTGCACGTCGAACTTCTGCCCTGGCTCCACAAAAGTTGGAACCGACTGACTGATGAAGTCCGCCGCATCGCCCGAAAGCGCGGTGATCTGTACGTTCGGCGTCATCGCCCCGAAGTTCGCGGGACTACCCGGCGAGGTCTTTCGCATCTGCCACTGGAAGTTGTAGCGGCTTGGACGACTCGGAACGGTGATGTTGAAATTGAAGGTGTACGTCGCGCCTGGAGCAACGGTTACTCCGGTAGGAAGCTTGACGTCCGTTCGTCCCCAGGTGTCGTTCGCGTACGGGTTCATCGAGACCAAGCGGTGCGTAGCCTGAGTCCAAGTCGTCGTCCCAACGTTGGTCAAGGTGATTGAGACCGCGTGAACGTTGCCAGCGTAATACTGCTCTTGCACCGTCTGCGAGACGAACTCAGCGTTGTTCCCATCCGCTTGGGTTAACAACGTGGCAGCCGATAATGGCGCCGCCATGGGCTGTAGAGAAGCATGCGCTCCAAGGAAACTGACCAACAAAAGCAATCCAATGCGACCCATCACGCGCGGAGTGTACGTTCGGATACTGGAGCATAACCTCCCCTTAACGCAAAGGTTGAATTTTTGCCATCAGATTGGCTGACTACGCCAACTACGCCTGACCGAGTTCGGCTTCCGCTTTCGTCTGCAGCCGCGTCATCTCATTTTCGAGTTGCAACCGGATCCGCTCTAGCGTCTCCTCGTCGGCATCCTTCGGCACGTAAATCGGCTCACCCGCATAGCCGATGCACTTCGAAAACGGCCAAGGCACCATGTACCGGTCCCAGGATTTCGTAAGGATTCTTGGCTTGGCGCTCATGCCCGCCGGAATCAACGCTGCACCGGACTTCTGCGCGAGCATCAACACACCTGGCTGAACCACTTGCGAAGGCCCACGTGGACCGTCCGGCGTCATCGCCATGCTCGTGCCACTCTTCAGCAACCGGATGCCCTCAACCGCCGCCCGAATACCGCCGCGACCAGTGCTGCCTCGGATCACTTCAAATCCAAAGCTCTCAAAAATCCGGGTCTGGATCTCGCCATCCCGCGAGTGGCTAATGATCACGCCGTACTTGCGCGGCCAGTTTCGGGTGACGAAGATGAAAGTCCGACCATGCCAAGCGCACATGATATGCGGATCAGGAAGGGCCTCAAAGCCTTCGGACTTGAACCGAACCGACCGCCCGACAACCCGCACCAGGAACGCAACCGCACCAGAAATGATCTCCGGCCGCCGCTCACGCCACCAGTACTTCAGCGAAGCCATCCGCGCGTCCTTGCCACTTCGGTGGCCCCGCTCAGCGGAAATTCAGATTGCAGCTGTGTTAACAATTCGGTCGCCTTCTCTGCATCATGCTCCCGAGCGAACTTTGCCCAGGCCAGCAGCGCATCTGGCTTTGCCCGAGCATCGCTCGATTCCGCCACGCTCTGAAAAAGCTCGTCGGCAAGTATCGGATCAGTGCTACTGAACCGATCGGCGAACTGAGATCGCTCGACGGCGGAAATCCGCTCAATCTGGCGCAGCTCGATCAACCGGGTCAGGCATTCATGGGTGCGAGAGAGATCGAGCACCATCAACTGACAAATCGCCTCGGCCTCACCTTCGACATCCGAAAGCCCGCGGCAAGCGATAGCCAGCTCGCTCACCGCATGCGGGTCCGAAGGGTAGCGCTGTAAATGCCGCTCCGCCGCAACCTTCATCGCTGCCGGACCCCGAATGCTCATTTGGTCAAGCGCTTGCCGAGCCACTTGCCGCTGGCCGAAGTCCGGAGTTCGGAAAACCAAACTCAGCATTACGCCCATTCCAAACCCGCCAATATGCGCCCAATACGCGGTGCCGCCCGAATCGCCGATCCGAACCACCGCCCCGACCAACTGCAGGCCGAGCCAGACCAACGTAATCACTAATACGGGCAACGCCAGCCTCGGAACCACCGGAACCCGGACCGCCTGGTACCGAAGTGCGTAGTAGCCGATACAACCCGCCACGCACCCGCTCGCCCCGATGTACGGCACCGGATTCTCGAGCGACCGGGTCATGAAGTAATGGAGCATCAACCCCGCCCCTCCGCTTAGGAAATACACCAGCGCATACCGAAACCAGCCAGTCGACATCTCCACCGCCGACCCAACCGCGGCAAGGAAAAGCATGTTTCCAAGCAGATGGATCACGTTCTGGTGCAAAAACAGGCTCGTGATGTAAGCCCGGAACTGCGGATTTCGAGAGTCAAATCCGAACTGATACACGAGGTCCGGATTGATCAGGACCGCGAAGGCAGCGAACAGATTTCCGGCCACCAGCAACAAGGTGATGACCGGTGGGCGAGGTTGAGCGGTCAATCTTCTTCGTACGCGTCCTCGCCGATATCGACGTTCACGTAGGTTTCTTGAACATCGTCCAAGTCGTCCAGTGCATCAAGCAGTTTCAGCAACTTGATCTGGTCTTCTGGCGACAGCTCCGTCTTGTTGGTCGCCACGTAAGTGAGCTGAATTTCGGTGGTCTTCACACCGGCGGCTTCCAGGGCGGTGTTCACCCGGTGCAAGTCCTCCATCGCAGTGGTGACGGTGAACGTATCCTCGTCGAGCTGAACGTCGTCCGCGCCGGCTTCGAGCGCGATCAGGGTGAAATCGTCCTCTTCATAATTGCCCTTCGCCACTTGGATCTGGCCGACGTACTTGAACTGCCAGCTCACCGCGCCGTTTTCGGCCATGTTGCCGCCGTTCTTGTTGAACGCGGTTCGAACGTCGCCGACGGTTCGGTTTCGGTTCTCCGAGTAGCACTGCAAGATGATTCCCGCGCCGCCCGGTCCGTAACCCTCGTAAATGATTTCCTCGTAGTTGGCACCTTCAACCGCGCCGGATCCTCGATCAATCGCGCGCTTGATGTTTTCGTTCGGCAAAGAAACCGACTTCGCCTTTTCAACCGCAACCCGGAGTCGTGGGTTCATCGCGACGTCGCCGCCGCCGAGTCGTGCAGCGACGATGATTTCTCGGGCGAGCTTGGTAAACAGCTTTCCGCGTATTGCGTCCTGCTTACCTTTTCGAAGCCGAATGTTCTTCCATTTACTATGGCCAGCCATGGGTAATCGCTATTTTGGCATGGCTGGCCAATCTCGGCTACTCAGCCGCGAGTTTCGGCTTGAGCGCGGCAAGGAACGACTTAATAACGAAGATGCTGGTTTGGTCTGGGCTATGTCCCCCGGCGTGCCAGTGGACTTGTACATCCGCCCCTGCGGTGGCGAACTGCGTCGCCAGCGTTTGGGTATTCATTCGCGGGACCATCGGGTCGTGTTCTCCGCACACCATGAGCACGGGGAGGTCCGTAAGTTCGGGCATCGGCTCTTCGGAGAATGGAACCATCGGCGCAAGCAGCACGGCGGCCGAGAACAGATCGGGATGCCGGATCACGAGGGCGGAGGCCATGTTGGCCCCGTTCGAAAAACCGAGCACAACTCTCTTTTCCGTTGGCAAAGTTTCTCGGATGAATCCAGCAAGCTGATCTGCCCGAAATCGTAAGTTGTCTTCGTCAAAAACACCTTCGGCAAACCGGCGAAACCACCGGTTCTGTCCGTTCTCCGGCTCTTCACCGCGAACGGAAAGGAAGCCCACGCCGCTTACCAGCGACTGAGTGAAGGCAAGAAAGTCCTGCTCGTTTCCGCCGGTGCCGTGAAGCGCTACGATGGTCGGGTTTCCTTCTATGTGCTGATGGATCATGCGTTTGGATACGTGATTTTTGGCAAAGCTGCTTCAATTTGCGCGCGTTTCGGTTCGTGCATCTTCGGAAGCTTCAGGCTTGTACCCAGCGATTCTAGATCCTCGTCGGTAGCAAAGCCGGGCCCGTCGGTTGCAATCTCAAAGAGAACGCCGCCTGGTTCGCGGAAGTAGATGCTGTGGAAGTAGTCCCGATCGCGAACCTCAGAAACGCTCGCACAGACGCCGATGAGGTCGGTTCGGACCTGAGCCTGCGTCTCGTCGGTCGGAGTTCGGAAGGCGATGTGATGCACCGTGCCCTTGCCGGGACGAGCCGACGCAAATCCGATCGTGGAGATATCCACTCGTTGCCCCAGGCCACGAGCACCGGTAAAGAAAACGTACTCGGGAACCTCGATATCCGGGTCATGGTCGAAGCCAAGCACTTTCATGAGCAGTGCCGCCGTGCGTTCGACTTCGTTCTCGCGCAGGGTTACGGAATGAATTCCGGCGATTTGGTGTTCGACAGGTACGGCGCTCTTTTCCCAAGGAGCCGCGAGTTTGTAGTTGGGATCTGGCACGAGGCGAAGTAGCAAGCCGTCTGGATCAGCAAAATCAAGCGCATGGCCGTCCTCACTCTCGACGGCAAGGCCATCGAGCCGCTCGCGCCAGTAGGCGACGGAGGATTCCGGAATGCTCAGCGACGTGATGACCACCTGGCCGGCACCCTGACGGCCGGATTGAGCCGTCGGATACGGGAAGAAGGTGAGGACCGTTCCGGGCGAGCCTGCGCCATCTCCGTAGTAGAAGTGGTACGCGGTTGGGTCATCGAAGTTCACCGTCACCTTGATGAGGCGCAAACCTAGCAGCCCAGCATAAAAGTCGATGTTTTCCTGGGCATCCCCGCAAATCGCGGTCATGTGATGCAGGCCAAGAATGTTGTTCATGCGTACTTTCTACCGATAAATCGCCCTGATTGATGTGATTTCTCGGAAAACTGTTTGCTCGACCTGGTAATTCTGGGACCAAATTCCGGCTTGGCAAGCGCAATCCCGCAATCAGGCCGGGATTTTGCATGGTAAAACGCCAACGTGTCCGTGTTTGAAATTTCCAACGAGTACTTGCAGCGAACCCTGGTAGACCTGCTCAACACGCCGAGTCCGACCGGGGACACCGACTATGCGATTGGATTCCTGCAGGGAGAGCTGGACGTGCTCGGAGTGCCATGCCAGCGAACGGCAAAGGGTGCTTTGGTTGCGCAGTTAGAGGGGCACGAAAGTAATCGCCCACGCGCGCTTTCTGCCCACATCGACACGCTGGGGGCCATGGTTGCGGAGATCAAGCCAAATGGTCGCATCCGAATCGCTGCAATCGGCGGAGTTATGTGGCCAACCGTGGAAAGTGAGGGCGTCTACATTGCAACTCGTTCAGGGCGACGGATTCGCGGCTCAATCGTTCTCGAAAACGGAGCTGCCCATGTCAATCGTGATGCCCGAACCAAGGAGCGAACCGCTGACACGCTTGAAGTCCGGCTAGACGAGCGCACCACCCGCGCCGACGAGACGCGCTTGCTCGGAATCGAAGTCGGAGATTTCGTTTATTTCGACACCCGAACGGAAGTCTCAGACTCAGGATTCATTCGATCACGCTTCCTCGATGACAAGGCTTGCGTGGCCTGCATGTTGGCGGCAGTTCAAGCGGTGAAGTCGATTGACATCACGCCGGGCCAAAGAACGTCGCTGCTGTTCTCAAACTTTGAGGAAGTCGGGCACGGCGGAATGGACGGGTTGCCAGACGATCTTGCCGAATACGTTGTCCTAGATATGGCTTGCATTGGAAAGGGGCTCCAAGGCGACGAATTCCACTGTTCGCTTTGCGTTGCGGATTCCAGCGGCCCGTACAGCCGAAATCTTGGCGATAAGCTGCGCGGGCTCGCTAGCCAACGGGGAATCGATCTCGTGGCCGATATTTATCCGTATTACGGTTCTGATGGCAGCGCCTACTGGCGATCCGGTGGTCGGGCCGAAGTCGCGTTGATCGGCCCAGGAGTCGACACAAGCCACGGCTACGAGCGAACGCACATTGACGCCTTGCGAGACACCGCCGAGGTCATTGCCTCCTATCTGATTTCTGACTAGAGCAGTTCAATTCGGCTAGCGAGCTCGAAGTCGAGTTCGCTGATTCCATCAACATCGTGGGTGTTGAGGCTGACTCGGACCTTTCGATAGCCAATGAACAGGTCCGGGTGATGGTCGAGTTTGTCGGCCATAAATCCGACGGTTGAAGCAAAGGCAAGCCCGGTTGCGTAGGACTCGAAGGCGTACTCTTTTGTGATCTGACCGTTTTGGTAGCTCCAGCCGGGAAGTCCGCTAAGCCCACCGGCGATTTTCTCGTCCGAAAGTTTGGTTCGTGCCATCAATTTAGTGTCTACCCGCGAAATGGAAATCTTCAACGAAAAACTCTCAGAAACATGGCCAAAGCGTTATGGAACCGGGGCTCCCGCTTCTTCGCATCCGCTAGATCGGTTCCTGACGCACCGTTCGGTGCGGAAGTATTCCGGCAAGCCGATTGAGCCGAAGTTGAGAGAGTTGCTTTTTGCCGCAGCGCAGAGTGCGGCGACGAGTAGCAATCTTTCGGCATGGTCGGCTGTCGTTGTTGACGATCCTGACCAACGAGAAAAGCTCGCCAAACTTGTCGGAAATCAAAGTCAGGTTCGCGAAGCCGCCATCTTTCTGGCATTTCTGGCGGATCATACGAAGCTGAGCGCTTCGGCCAAGAGCCACGGGGAATCTCCCGCAGGGCTAGAGGCAGTGGAGATGCTGCTTGTGAGCGCAATCGACGCAGCCCTTGCCGCCGAACGCTTGGTTTGTGCCGCTGAGTCGATCGGGATCGGGAGCTGTTACATTGGCTCTTTGAGGAACGATCCGGTCGGAGTCGCCGAAGTTCTCCAGTTGCCTCACGGCACTTTCGGTTTGTTCGGCCTGTGCCTCGGCTACCCGGATCCGTCGGCATCGCCCGCGGTGAAGCCTCGAATGCAGCAGGCGGAAGTTTTTCACCAAGACGTCTATCCAGACGGCTGGGACCCGAGTGATTACAACCGACGGATGTCGGAGTTCTATCTTGAGGAAGGGATGAAGGGCGACGTCACCTGGACGATGCGCAGTGGCAAGCGAGTGACCCTTCCAGGGCTCAACGGGAGGGACACCCTGCTTGCTGCGTTGCAGAAGCAGGGCTTTGCGCTGCTTTAGAGGCTCGTCAGGAATTTGAGCGTTAGATTCGTCGCGCTATTCTCGACTCGTAGGATCACGAAGGGCCGCGTCATCATTTGCGTTACTGGCTGCCCAAATCGCGGTGCGGTTTCCCGTGCGACGATAAAAGTCTGGCCGGTCTTCGCCCGTGTGATCGTCTCGACACTGAGGCTGTAGCCGCCCGTGGGCCGCTCGCCTAGTGCCACCGCAATGATCTTATAGCGGCTCCAATCAATTTGCTGAACCGGGGCTCGTGAGCCTCTGCCGAGCATTCGCTCGAGCAACGTCTCGTACTCTTCCTGACTGTTCGCAACGGAAAATCCGCGCTCAGAAATGTTGCACTGTGATCCGTAGCTCAGCGAGATGAACCCGTAGCGCGGAGCGTTCGGGTCAAACCAGTTGGTGAAGTCATCCACTTGACCGGCAACCCCGTTTGGGCTGTGAAGTTGAGTCCAGTTCACGCGGATATTGAATGCGGACCGTTCGACGCGGATAAGGCTGTAAGCGGATTGCTGGGCAACTCTCGCATTCGGGCTGAGCACGGGGCCACGTTCCACCGCGGTGATTACCGTAGTTCCATCCACTTGACGATCAACGGCGCGAACGAAGAGAGCGGTGCCTACAGGCTTTGGACCTGACGTTAAAGCGATGACTTTGTATCGCGTCCACTCGACCTGGAATCTGGCCGGCACCGACATTCCGGTGAGTTTTCGATAGTGAACTTCAAGTTGGTCCGGGCCGCTGATCTCGGTGAAGGACTTCGTTGCAATGTTGCAGTTCTGACCCGCATCGATGGTGCCCCAATCCACGCGCTTCGGATCAGGACCGAACACCTGACCGAAGGCTGCAGTGAGACTGCAGATAAAGAGAGCGACAAATAAAAATCTTCGCATGAGCCAATCCATCTGACGCGTTTTCTGCAGGGTTGGTTATCATGGAGTGAATGCGCGGGCTTCCGGTGACCGATCGGCTGCCTGCCCTAGAGGGCATGCGCGGGCTTTTAGCCCTCTATGTTCTGTTTGGCCACATTGCGAGCATGGCCGATCCGAGTTTTCTGGCCGGCAAGCCGAGTTCGGCTCCCGATTGGATCCGAAGTCTCTTTGCGCCGTTCGCGTACGGGCACCTCGCGGTCGCCGGGTTCATTGTCTTGTCTGGTTTCTGCCTTCAGCTTTCGCTGTATGTCAATGGCGACGGCACAGTCAAGTCCGCTAGCAAGTTCTTTCGTCGTCGAGCTTGGCGGCTTTTGCCGGCGTACTACGGCTGCCTTGCCTTGAGTTGGATCGTTTGCGAAACGGTGACCAAGCGGTTATCGGGCATGCCATTCGATCTCTATCTGCCCGTTACGACCGAGAACCTGCTCGCGCATGTAGCGCTGGTGCACAACGTGCGGCCCGATTGGATGTACAAGGTCAACGGGGTGCTTTGGAGCATCGCGATCGAGTGCCAGATCTATCTTGTGTTTCCGCTACTCGCACTTGTCATGCAACGGGTCGGGCGGGTGGTAGCAGTGGCAATGGCGTGCCTGGTTCCTTTGCTCATTGCCCTCTCGAGTCCGCAATGGTTGAAGCTGTACGGTTGGTACGTCGTGCTGTTCGCGATTGGAATGGTGGGTGCTTCGATGCTTTATCGGCCGCCGGTTGCTCAATCGCCGAAAGCCATCTACGGGTACGCGGCGGGCAGCCTTGGCGTGGTCGGAGTTTGGTTGAGCATCAACCAAGCCGCGCTTTTGCCGGTACGCGATCTTGCCGGTGCTCTCGTGATATCCGGGCTCAGCTATGCGGTTTGCACAAATCCGGAGAGCTTTCTTGCGCGGGCTTTGGGTTGGCGTCCGGTCGCGCTGATTGGCGCAATGTCCTACAGCTTATATCTGATGCATCACCCGATTCAGCAGGTCGGATTCTATGTGCTGAACGGTACGCGATACGATGCGGCAGGAAAGTTATGGATCTTGATCCAGTGGCTACCGGTGGTGTTGATTGGTAGCTGGGCTTTCTATCTTTTGTTCGAGCGGCCGGTGCTTTCGAACAGATCGGAATCGGGACAGGAACAACGGAACGATTTTCCGTTGCACCTGCCCCTAGTTGTGTTAGATCTGGAAGCTGAGAATCAGCCGCGAGTCTAACCCTTACTTCTTGCGGCGTCGGAGGAAGAGTCCGCCGAGGGCGATGACAGCCATGCTAGCTGGCTCTGGTACTGGCGCGGAAGTCTTGCCGTAGGCATAGAACGTGTTGCTGCCTTTGTAGGAGCCATTGATTCGAATGTGATAGCCGTTCACAACGGTGGATCCCGCAGTGGCGGTTAGAGATTTGAACTCAAAGTTCTGTACTTCGCCAGAGGAAATCGAATTGCTCTTGTCGTTGTCTTCCCAGCCGGCGACCGTTTGAGGTCCGCTCAAGCCATCGAATTTCCAGGACCAAGGGGCCGACTTGGACGAAGCGCTCGATAGAGACCCGGTGGTCGCTACTTTGTAAACTCCGAAAACGTCAACGATGCTGAAGGTGTTGCCATCGATGGTAACGGTGGCACCCGAAGTGAGCGAAGTGCTCAGCTTGAGAGGGGATGGTTCGGTGGTTGTCAAACCAACGAAATCAACGGCATGAAAAGAGGAAGCCGTTTGAGCATTTGCGGCAGTTACAACCGCCAGGCTGGCAATAATCAGAATTCGCTTCATAAGGAAAGGTCCTTCGGACAGAGTGCCTGATCACCTGGTGCTTTGCTATCCCGTTTACTCGTTCCCCTTTTTGTGTGACTTGGATCGAATTGAATAGAAAAGCTCGCTTCGAAGTTCGAAGCGAGCACGATCTAGCGCCAGAGAACGAGTCCTTTACTTCTTGCGGCGTCGGAGGAAAAGTCCGCCGAGTCCGATGACCGCGAAGCTTGCCGGCTCTGGAACCGGAGCGCTCGTCTTGTTGATCACGTAGAACGTATCGCAGTCGTTGTACTTGCCGTTGATCTTGACTTCGAAGCCATTCGAGATCTTCGCTCCGCTGGTCGAAGTGAGTGCTTTGAAAGCAAATGTCTTGCTTGCGTTGGATTTGACGGCCTGCTTCTGGTCGCCGTCGCTCCAGCCGGTGACCTGCTTGTAGCCGCTGAGTCCCTTGAATCCCCAACCCGAAGGCGTGGTCTTGCTGGATGAGGAAGTGAACGAACCGGTGGTTGCGACTTGGTAGAAGCCAACGACATCCGTGATCGTGTAAGTCTTGGTGCCGAGCTTCAAGGTGGCGCCGCTTGCGAGCGAAACCGTGAAGGACAATGGGGACGATTGGGTTGCGGTCAAACCGGTGAGCTCAACCGTGGAGAACGAACTCCGGGTTTGCGCGCTCGAGACGGCGACGATAGCCAAGGCAGCAAAAATAAGGATGCGCTTCATAATTCCTCAGCGACAAGTTTGTGGCAACGATTGTGGTTTGCATGACACCTTTCTTCGTTACCGGAAATGGGTGACAGAGAAGTCGGCATAATGAAACCAACCCATGAGTGCACTTTTGATGGACGCCGAGGACATTCGCCGAACCCTCGGAAGAATGGCCCACGAAATCATCGAAGCTAACCACGGAACCGAAAATCTGGTTGTGGTTGGAGTGCTTCGACGCGGCTGGCCCATCGCCAAGCGGCTGGCATTCAGCCTCACTCAGATTGAAGGCACAACCGTTCCGTGTGGAAAAGTTGATGCGCGGCGCTTTCGGGACGATCGCAAGCGGCCCGATGAGGACTTGACCGAAATTCCGTTTGAGATCACCGGAAAGAAAGTCATTCTCGTGGACGAAGTGATCTTCACCGCACGAACCGCAAGAGCGGCGCTCGATGCCGTGATGACTGCCGGCAGACCGGAAAACGTACAACTTGCAGTCCTCGTGGATCGAGGGCACCGAGAGCTGCCGATTGAACCTAACTATTGCGGACGAAAGTTCTTCACAAATCGAACGGACCACATCATCGTTCGCGTGAACGAAATTGACGGCGAAGACGCCGTGGTTTTGGAATCTGGAGAAAAGTCATGAGTAACAACCTTTTGGGGATTCGGGAGCTCGATCTTGATCAGATTGAGACCCTTCTCGCCATCGCTGCCGACTTCAAAGTTCGAATCATCGAAGGTCGACCGGTTCCGAAAATCACCGACAAAGTCGTTGGCATGCTCTTTTTTGAAGACTCCACGAGAACTCGGGTGAGCTTTGAACAGGCAGCGCACTATCTCGGCCTTAAGACAGCAAACTTTGCGGCAGGCGCGAGTTCCATGAGTAAGGGCGAGACCCTGAAAGATACGATCCTGACCTTGCGATATGAGCGTTTAGACGGCCTAGTCATTCGTCACCGTATGAGCGGAGCGCCGAACCTGGCGGCGCGATTCTTCGCCGGGCCAGTCCTCAATGCTGGCGACGGAATGCACGAGCATCCGACCCAAGCCCTCGGCGATGCCCTCACGATTCTTGAACGAAAGGAAAAAATTGAAGGGCTGAAAGTCGCGATTGTTGGCGACGTCGAGCATAGTCGCGTGGCACGGTCCAACGCTTGGCTCCTCTCGAAACTCGGGGCAAGCGTTAACTTCGTGGGGCCACGTACTTTGATGCCACCTAATTCCTCACTTCTCCCGGGCAGGGTCTATCACGATTTAGAAGCCGGGATTGAAGGAGCAGATGTGATCATCTGCTTACGCTTACAGCGCGAGCGCATGGCAGAAGGTCTGCTCAGCTCCAGTGGCGAGTACGCCGCGATGTACCAAATCAATCAGCGCAATCTGGCGTGGGCCGCGCCTGAATGTTTGGTCATGCACCCCGGACCCATTAACCGTGGCATTGAGGTTGACGATTTCACCGCCGACGGAGAGCAAAGCGCGATTACGGCTCAGATCGAAAACGGCATCTTTGTCCGAATGGCGTCTCTTTACTGGGTCTTCGGTGGCACGGTCGCCGAGGTGATGGCGTAGCGACGCCAACGGCGATTAGGGATACTCACTAGGTATGCGCACCCTCCTCCAGAACGGCAGAATCCTGGACCCTTCCCAGAACATGGACCGGATTGGTAGCGTTCTGATCGAAAACGATCAGGTCGTTCAGGTGGGTGATATTGAGCTTGGCAACAGGCCTGCGGATGAGATTTACGACTGTACCGGGCTCTGGATTACTCCCGGATTAGTTGACCCGCACGTTCACCTTCGAGAACCGGGATCAACCCACAAAGAAGATATTGCGACCGGAACTCAAGCCGCCGCCGCCGGTGGATACACGACGATCTGCTGCATGCCAAACACGAATCCGCCGCTGGACAACCCGGCGCTGGTCGATTTCATCTTGGATCGCTCGGCGTCGCCAGATGCCGGTGGCGTTTTTGTGGCCCCAGTTGGTGCGTTGACGAGAGGCATGAAGGGAGAAACCCTCGCTGACCTCGCGGCCATGAAGCGCGCGGGAATCGTCGCGGCCAGCGATGAAGAATTCCCCATCCAGAACGCCAACATCATGATGCGGGCGATGGAGTTCTGTGTCCAGCTGGATCTCCCGATCATGGCGCACTGCGAGGATACAAACCTCAGTAATCGCGGCAGCATGAACGAAGGCGCCATGAGCGCGATGCTCGGTTTACGCGGAATTCCACGGTCTTCGGAAGAGATCGCGATTGTCCGGAATGGCTTGCTCGCCCTTCACACCGGCTGTCGACTGCACATCATGCGGGTCAGCACTTGGGGCGCGGTCGAAATGGTTCGCCAGCTCAAGTTCCTCGGAGCTCCGGTTACTTGTGAAATCTGTCCGATGCACTTCGCGCTGACGGAAGACATGATCGGCGACTTCGACACTCGCTACAAAACGCTTCCTCCGTTGCGAACCCAGATCGACATCGACCTCTTGCTGCAGGGCATCAACGACGGCACCATCGACTGCATCGCGAGCGACCACTCGCCGCATGCTTCCTACGAAGTCGACGTTCCGTTCGAAGAAGCCCCGTTCGGCACGGCTCAACTCGAAAGCTCCGTTGCGGTGACGCTGACTTATCTGACCCACAAGGGAATCTTGTCGCCGCTGGAGACCATCCGAAAGCTCTCGACCGCTCCGGCGAGCATTTTGCGCTTGGAAGCGGGATCGCTGAAACCAGGCGAAACGCCAGTCGCTCAAGTTACGGTTATCGATCCGAACCTGGAGTGGACCTTTGATCGAGACAAGACCTTCAGTAAGAGCAAGAACACGCCGTTCCATGATTTCCGCCTGAAGGGCAAATCCCTGCTCACTTTCTGCGGTGGCGAGATTTATCGGGATGCCATGTTCAGCGCAGACCGGTACCAAATCGTGACTTCGGCATGAGAACGCCATCCTTTGTTGCCGCCTGCTTAGTCCTCGTGGCTGTTGGCATCGGCGGCTGTCAGTCGCCTAAGCTTCCCGACCCGAATGATCCGAAGACCGTTGGCGTGATCGCTCCGGATGTCCTGCGGAATTTGCTCAAAGGCGCGGCTACGCAGTTTTACAGCCGGGTTCGGACTCGGGAAATCACCGACGCCGAGGCGCAGCAGTATCTCACCGAGTACGCAAACGACCTTCTGAAGACTGTCCAGGCTAAAGATGTTCCGGCGGACCGTGCTTGGGAGTACGCCGAAGTGCTGATGACGGCGAAGCGATGGAAGGATGCGCAAAAGTTCCTTGAACTCGCTGTCAAAAATCCCGATTCCGAAGACCGCCGCGTGAACGATAACTTGCGGCTTGCTCGCGTCCAAGCAACTCTGGGCGATGTCGACGCAGCGGTCAGGTCGGCCCGTTCCGTATTCAACGCAAAGCCGGTGGACAAGGCGCCGATTCTCACGGCGGTGCTCCTAGAAATCGTCCCGGCGGGAGAAGGGAAGAAGAAGGACGCCGAACTTGCATTGCTTCTTGAAGAGGCGGTTTATCAGAGCCGCGACGCGCAAGTTGATCCGAGCACCGAGGCAGGGGCCAAGTACCTTGCCGCCCGCCCGTTTCACGTTCGTAACGCTTGGGAAAAGATTCAGGAGCTGTACGAGCGTGCCGGAAAACCTGAAGAAGGAGCAAAAGCCGCGCAACGAGGTTTGGGCCCGTCTAGATCCGAAACTGGAAACGTTCAGTCGATATGACCTAACCGGACGAGTTCTTCCTGAACTCGCTCGACCGGATATCCGATCACATTTGTGCGAAGTCCCACGACTTCTTCAACAAACTCCGTGCCGAGCCCTTGAAGGCCGTAAGCGCCTGCTTTGTCCATCGGTTCGCCCGTGGCGATGTAGCTCTCGATTTGCTCATCCGTGAGGTGGCGAAACGTCACTTCGCTTCGCTCAACAAAGGAAAAGTCGCCGTTGGGCCACACGATGGCCACTCCCGTAGCAACGACGTGTGTAGTTCCGGAGAGGGCTTTCAGCATCCGCTTGGCGTCCTCGGGGCTTGTTGGTTTTCCGTACTGCACATAGCCCTGTCCTTCCTTGACCGCAACCACCGTGTCGCCACCGAGTACAAGATGGTTTGGATTCTGGGAGTACACCCACATGGCCTTAGCTAGGGCCAAGTTTTGGGCCGTCACGAACGGATCAGAAACGGTCAATGCGTCCTCGTCCAGGTCGGCGGGAATAACCTTAAAGTCCGGCAAGATCAGCTTAAGTAGGGATTGGCGACGTGGCGATGCGCTTGCGAGGATGACCGGAAGTTCGTAAGACACGCCATATTTTGCCGTTATCTTGAAGATTTTCTGAAACCCTGACTTTATGGGCCTAGGGGAGAGAAATGACCGAACGTTAAGATTCGTTCACAATTAGAGGAAGGCCATCCTGAATGAGAGTTCCCTTTTACGATATTAAGGCGCAGTATGACGAACTGAAATCCGAAATGGATCGCGCCACGCTTGAAGTCATCTCGAGCGGCAAGTACATGCTCGGTGCAAACCACAACGCATTCGAATCCGAGATGGCCGCTCGGCACCGATGTAAACACGGCATCGCTCTAAACTCGGGCACGGACGCACTTCGCATTCTCATGGACGCGGTTGGCATCGGACCGGGAGACGAGGTCATTACGACGGCCTTCACTTTCGTTGCCAGTACAGAAACGATCGTTCAGGTTGGGGCGAGACCGGTCTTCGTAGACATCGAAAAGGATCACTTTATGATCGATGTCGAGAAAATCGAGGCCGCTATCACTCCTCGGACAAAGGCGATTCTGCCCGTCCATTTGTTCGGACAGTTGGCAAACGTCGCGGAGATTCAGCGGATTGCCGAAAAGTACGAGTTGATCATCATCGAGGACTCGGCTCAGGCGGTTGATTGCACCTACCAGGGAGTTCAAACCGGCAACTTCGGCATCGGCGCTGGTTTCAGCTTTTATGTCACGAAGAATCTCGGCGCCGCTGGCGACGCGGGCATGATCGTGACCAACGACGACGAGATTGCCGAAAAGTGCCGCGCCATCCGGATCCATGGCATGGGGCGGGAGCGCTACTATTACGACTACGTTGGCTACACCTCTCGCATGGATGAGGTTCAAGCGGCCGTGCTCCGGGTTAAGTTGACCCAGCTCGACACCTGGAACCGACGGCGCGCGCAATTGGCGGCGATTTACAACGAGGAACTGCGTGACACCGGGATCAAGCTGCCGTTCACCGCAACGGGCAACAACCACACCTGGCACCAATACAGCGTGATCACCGACCGGCGCGATGAGCTTCAGGCGTTTCTGAAGGGTCAGGAAGTCGATTCGATGATCTACTATCCGGTTCCGCTCCACTACCACGCACCGTACCGACACTTGGCGGAGGGTCATGGTTCGCTGCCGGTTACCGAGGATGTCGCTCGCCAAATTTTGAATCTTCCGATTCAGCCGCACCTTTCCGACGAACAAGTTCGACACACCTGCGCGTTGGTGCGGGAGTTCACCACCGTGCGCGCCTGAGCATGCACCGGGTCGAGATCTGGGACACCCTAGATTCCGGCTGGAATCGAGAGGAATGGAACGAACTTTGCGCAGAGGATCCTCTGGCTACGGTTTTCCAGTCTTCAGAATGGCTGCAGGCTTTTAAGGAAACGGCGTATTTCAAGTCTCGGTGGATAGTCCTGCGGAGGGATAGACAACCTACCTGCGGCGTTGCAATTGTACGATCGCATTTCACTCTGGGCTTTGCAGGCGGCAGCTTTGCCGATGTGCGCGGCCCGGTTATACGTCCCGGTGCGGAGCAAGACCTGGAACTGCTTTACGAGTGGCTGATCTCCAGCCGCATCGCTCCGGTCGATTTTCGCGAGGTTGCAGCCGAGCGTGGGCCAAAGGGTGCAGTCACGTTGCCTGAATCCGTTCGTTGGCAAATTGACCTTCCGACCACATTTGAGGAGTACCTTTCCACGCTCGGCAAGAGCTTGCGAGCCGATCTCAAACGGGCAGCGCGGGCAGACGGTCTGGTGGTCGAGAAGCTTAATGGTCCGGATCGCCTGGAAGGCTTCGAGCAGCTTGTTCGCTTGCACCAAGCCCGATGGAGGCAACGCTGGATGCCCGGTTCATTCCGTGGACGTGCCCTAAAGTTTCATCGGCGCTTCTTCCAGTTGGCCACCGAAGAGCAAGCGAGCATCTGGAGAGCGCTGGATGCGGAGTCCCAGAAGCCCGTTGGTTACCTGTACGCGCTGCATCATGGAGACACAACGAGCTACTACCAAACTGGCATCGATCCCCAGCTGACGAAGTGCTCGCCAGGAACTGCCCTAGTCGCGGCCGTGATTAAGGATGCGATCTCTCGCGGCGATAAAAAATTCGATCTGCTTCGAGGCGAAGAGCCCTACAAGCTCCGCTGGAAACCGCAACGACGAGTTGAAAATCAGCGTTATCTCTTTGAAGGAGACGGATGGATCAATCAGGGCTCGTTAGCAATGCGGCGCAAACTTGCCCTTTGGGAGCGCGGAGTCAAGTCCATCCTGGAGCAGAGACGGTGAACTGGGATCGGCGCGTAGCCGTAGTCCTGCCTGCCTATAACGAAGAGCCGCGAATTTCGTTTGTTCTGCAGGGCGTGTTGTCCTCTAACATCCCGGATGAGGTCATCGTGGTTTGCGATGGTTGCACCGATGGAACCGCAACCATCGCGCGACGTTTTAGCGGTGTCGCCGTTCTCGAACTTGAGGCGAACTGCGGCAAGGCCGCCGCGATGATGAAGGCGGTTCAGAGCTCGCAGGCCGATATCTTCTTGTTTCTAGATGCGGATCTGCTCGGCTTGAGATCGCAGCACGTTCGTGATCTGCTGGAACCTGTGCTTGCCGGAGAAGTAGGGATGACGATCGGCATCTTTCACGGCGGAAGATTCTGGAGCGACCTTGGCCACAAGATTTCGCCAAACCTAAGCGGGCAGCGGGCGATGACCCGAGAGTTCATTTCTGGACTCGATCACGCGGAAACGCTTGGCATGGGCGTCGAGATCGCCCTGAACCAGATGGCGAATCGTGCCGGAATCGTTGTCCGCCGGGTGACCATGGTTGGCGTTTCGAACTTTCACAAGGAAGCTAAGCTCGGACTCCTGCGAGGTCTTGGTGCCCGCGCCCGGATGTATCGCGAGGTCGGGCGGTCTTGGCTAAAGCACCGTGGCGGGTGGCACATTCGGCACCGCTGATGTCCCCTAAAACCGGACCCTCCGAAGTGTCCCGAGCGGGAGTCAAACAGAACGAGCCCGAGCTAATCCCGAAGATCCCCCTCCTCATCTGGCCGGGCTCAAAATCCAATTTCGGTAATCAGCCGTACACCCGCGCGGCAACGGTACGTCTGGTAGCTTAAAGATGATGCTGGCGGCTTCGTTTCTGTTCGCGGTGGCAATGGCTCCCAAGACCCTGAGCCTGCCTCCCTCGGTTCATCCGGAGTTCGCGAAAGCGGCAAAGGCAGTTGCAGGCGCAACCCAAGCCGGAGATTTTGATAAGGCGGGCCGACTTCTTACCTGGCTCCCGAGCGAAGTGATCACGGTCGAGTGGGATGACCAAAAGGTGCCGGCAAAGTACCGCCGGGAGTATCGGCGCGGGTTCGAGGATGCGCTTAAGGAATGGTCATCCGTGCCAAACGGTCCGCGATTTGCTGAAGAGAAAGGCGGACTTGTTCGATTCACCTTCGAGAAGGAATTAGCCGAGTCAGACGTTCCTGGCGTTCCGATGGGCGCGGCCACATTCTTCAAGGACAAGGCGAATCCGCGATTAGAGGTTGTCCTCGGATTGAGCCGCGGGCCGAGTCGGTCAAGAACCGAAGGAATCGAGATTCGCAACGAGGTCGTCGCGGGACTCGCGCAAGCGATGGGCTTTTCTCCGAATCCGCTCTTTGGGTTTGCCGCTTCGCGAACCGACATGAACGCCAACCGGCCAATCGGGATATTCCCCGGGGACATTCGGCATTATCAAGCAAACCGACAACTGGTCGCCGAGCTCACGGCCGCCGTCGAAGCAAAGCAGACGATCACAATCCCAGACGGTAAGTACTCCCTCGACCGCGATTCGGTCGATGCCGGAACGGTGACCGAAGGCGAGAAAGCAACTTTTACCTTCCAACTGTCGAACCCGGGCGATGGCCCTCTCCTGTACCGGACGGGAGCGGATTGCGGTTGCGTGATCCCGCCAAAGCCGGGCGAAGTTGCACCTGGCGGCTCCACGATTCTGGTTGCACAAATCGACACCCGCGGCTTTCCGGGCGATTTGCAAAAAAAAGTCGTTCTCTACACCAACGACCCCGAACAGCCCACTCGATCGCTCAATCTCCGCGTTCGCAGTCGGCCGGAATTCCGCTGGATCATGCCGGCTGGGAACACGGTTTCGGTTGAAGATGGTTGGCCGGAAGGTGCGATCTACTTCTTTGGACCGGATGCCGCCAAGTTGGATTGGAAAGACCTGAAAGTTGAAGGCATCGCCGGGACTGCCTCTGCAGAACCATGGACCGGCGACCTTGCCGACGCTGAAATGAGCGAGCCGGTGTCACCGCGAAAGGGCTGGAAAATCAAGCTGGAAGTGAAACCGGAAGCCGTGTTGGGACGAACCTTGGTTACGCTTTCTGTCCCGAACCCAGAGCCAACGAAGGCGCGGATATCTCTACCGTTCTTCATCCAGCGCGGAATTCTCGCGAGCCCGTCCGAGGTGTATTTTGGTGAGATGTCGGTTGGTCGAAGTGCCTTCTTCACCTTGTCTCGCCCGAAGGCTTTTAGTGTCACTGAGGTCAAGTCCGATTCGCCTTCCTTCAAAGTTGAGGTGGTGAAGTCTTCGCCGACCGAGGTCACGTACAAGGTGATCTATCAAGGCGGGCAACTTGGCGATATTCGCGCGAAAGTGATCCTGAAAACCGACGACACGAAGCAGCCGACCATCGTTGTTCCGATTGCTGGAATCGCAGCATGAAGATTGGGCTCTGGCCCGTAGCTGCTGCCGCAATGGTCGGGCTCATCGTGGCGGCGCAACCGGTCGATGAGACCCGCGTGGTCGTTTCTGGCGCCACGCGCGGATACCTGGCGCCTTGCGGTTGCACAAAGCCCATGTCCGGCGGCCTGCGGCGTCGTATGGCCACCGTACGGCAACTGAGCTTGGGTGGTAAAGCGCTTGTCCTTGATACGGGCGAATTCGTTACCGGAGCAGGGCCGCAAGATGTTCTGAAAGCGCAAACCGTTGCTGCCGCGATGCGTACCGCTCCGATTGACCTGATTTCGTACACCCAAAGCGAAAGCCGATTAGGTGCCGCGACTGCCACTCAGCTTCAGGAGCTGGTGGGCGGAAAGCTGCGGTCTTCGACTTCACTTGAATCGGCTTTCTCCCTTCCGAGACCGGTGATCAAAGGAAACGTACTTTCCGTTAGCGTCGAAACGGGCGCAGGCCAAGCGCGATCCTGGCGCGAAGTGTTGCGGGAAGTCGACGAGCAAGCCGCCGATGAGCGCCGAGGAGTTGTCGTGCTATTTGGCGGAGAGAGAGAACTGGCAGCAGAGGCGGCAGAATCGTTCACCTCGCCCGTGGTGGTGGTTTACCGGAGCAAGGAAGACGCTCTGACGGAGCCGATTCGGGTTGGAAAAAACTGGCTCGTCACTCCGGGTGACTTGGGAAAGACCGTTTTGGGTTTCTCGTTTGTTTACGGTGGTTGGGAAAAGTACCGGGTGAATCGCTTAGGGCCAGATGTCCATGACGATCCACAGACGTCGCGGTTGTACCGCCAGTACCTGAAAAGGGTGGGAGACGCTGGCCTATTCGAGAAGCTTTCTCGAACGGCTGCGCAAGGGTTCGTCGGCTCGGACAAATGCCAGCCTTGCCATGCGGAAATCTACAAGCACTGGAAAAAAACGTCGCATGCCTCCGCAATGCCGACGCTCAAAAGGGACGGCCACGACCGGGATCCTGACTGCGTTTCTTGCCATTCGGTCGGCACGCATGCTGCCGACGGCTACTTTTCGGAGAAGCGAACGCCGACGCTGGGAGCGGTTGGATGCGAATCTTGCCATGGTCCGGGGCGCGATCATGTTGCCGATTGGAAGCAGAAAACGATATCTCAATCTGCCCAAACTTGCACTCAATGTCACTCCCGGCAGACAAGCCCTAATTTTGATTTCTTAACTTACTGGAACAAGGTCAAACATCCGGTGGGGAAAACCGGGGGAAAACCAAAGTGATAGAAATTTATTGAAAATCGAGGATAACGTCGAAAATCGATGATAATCGATCATATTTGGAGACCGTCGAACCTGGCGAATTCCGATAAACCGCCCTTGACGCCCGATAAATCACCGTGCACAATATGTGGCGGGGGAGATTTCCACTTTGGAAATCGTTAACAGAATGGCATTGCTTAATGAAGAATCATCAGAAGGCGGTCCCAAACTTTCCGAGGTGCTGTTCGATGAGTCAACTTCAGCCACCTCCCTTGCCACGCTAGGTTCAAACTACGAAGCCATCGAGGCAGGACGTCTTTTTTCTGCAGGACACGAGAGCTTTCTCGCCCTCGTAGGTCCGAGCGGTTGGGGCAAGAGCCACCTGCTCGACGTGCTCGCGAAGCGGATGGATTTTGCCGAATCCAACTTGGTTCGGCGATGGACTGCAAGCGACTATTTGCACGCGCCCGGTAAGCACGACCCGGCCTTACCGCTGCTCTTGGACGATGTCCAGGAAATTCTTGGAAGGACCAAAGCGAGGATTGAGCTACGGGTGGTTTTAGAGCGGCGAGTGCGAGCAGGTCGACCAACGGCGCTGTCTTTCACGATGGACGAGCCGAACCGGACCTTGCGGTCTTTCCTGCCCAATTCTCGAAGCTGGTTGATCGCAAAGATTCGCGAAGCAAACGCGCATGAGCGTATCACCCTGATCGAGCGGATGGGCGCGGCCGAGGGGCTTTACATGTCTGGCGCGCTTGTGAAAATCATTGCGCACCACATGAACGGCGATGGTCGGACGCTCGCCGGGGCGCTCAAGAGATTGCGGCTTTCCGGCCATGCGTGGCTGGATACCCGTGCGACGTTGAGGGCGCTGGGAGTGCTCGATCCTTACTTCGCGGATAACCCGACCTGGGACTTGCGCATGCGGATCGCGAAGGTTGGCGGGCAGCTTCTAGATCGGCTCGGCGGGATCGAGGCCTTCGACCTGGCCGTTTACACGATGTTGTACGAGGCTGGTCTAGCCGAGTCTGGGATCTCCGGAACCCTTGGTCTGAAGCCGGTAGAGGTGTATCAGCGGGCTTCCCGAGTTCAAAAGGAGATTTGCGTCAACGACGATGTCCATCGGGCAGTTCTTCATTTCGTTGGCTTAGTCGTTGATTCATTCACTTTTCCGTAAATATTCACGAAAAACGTGTCGTTTTTGATCGACAATATGATATAACCATATATCAGGAATGTCGAAGAAGACTTCAGTGACAATGCGTGATGTTGCGTTAGCGGCAGGAGTGAGCCCGATGTCGGTCTCGAAGGTTCTCCATGGCCGAGGCGTCAACGTTCGCGTCAGTGAAGGTACGGCAGCCACGATCCGCAAAATCGCGTTGGAACTGGATTACCGTCCGAACGTTCTTGCCAGAAATCTCCGAAGCCGAAGCACCCGAACGATCGGCCTCGTGCTCGAAACCGTTCCAGACCTAACCGGCACCGTTCGCTACTTTGCCGAGCTTCTGGATGGCGTCACCCGCATGGCGTTCCAGAACGATTACAGCCTTACTCTTTGCAACAGCCTCATTGGAGCGGGCCCGATTAGCCAGATGAGCGACGGCCGATTTGATGGGCTGCTTTGGTGCCGCGGCAACTACGGCGATGATCTGGTTCAAGCCGCCCGGAGTGCCAACTTGCCGGTGGTGATCATGCACCAGCCAGATCGGATCCTGAATCCCGATATTTCTTGTATCTCTTGGGACAATACGGGCGCCGCGAAACTTGCAACGGAACATCTTATCGGGTTAGGGCATCGAAAAATAGCCTTTATGGTTCCGCCGCGCTCGATGAAAAATCCAGAAGCATGTCTTCGCAAAGCTTCGTTCTTTGAAACGGCAGCAAAGCACGGCGTCAATGCAGGTGAGGCCGACGTTCTCAATTGGTCCGATGATGCTTCGGAGTTTGGAGACTGGTGGAAAGAAAATCGCGAGTACACCGCCATCATGTCTTGGAACGAATCCTGCGCGATCGCAGTCCTCGGACAAGCGCGACTTCACGGGGTTGCTGTACCAGAGCAGCTTTCGGTACTTGGCTTCGATAGCTCAAGCCAGTGCGACCTGACCCAACCACGGCTCACCTGCGTTCACCAGCCGCTTAGCGAAATGGCAACGCGGGCAACAGAAATTTTAATCCACCGGATCGAATCGCAAGATGCAGATCCACAGCACTTCGTCTATCCCAGTAGCCTGGACATCCGGGAATCTACTGCTCGTCCGCCTCAAGGTTGAGGACATTGCATGAAAAAAGCATTCACACTTATTGAACTTCTCGTCGTTATCGCGATCATCGCGATTCTCGCCGCTATCCTCTTCCCAGTTTTCGCTCAGGCGAAGGCAGCCGCGAAGAAGACCTCGTCGCTCTCGAACATCAAGCAGACCGCTCTCGCGACCTTGATCTACTCGGGCGACTATGACGACGTGTTTCCTTTCGGCTCCGGCAACGACTGGTACTACCCGAACGGATCTTGGATCTGGTCCACCCAGCCATACATCAAGAGCTACCCAATGCTCGTTGACCCATCCGACCCGAAGAGCAAAGCCTTCTGGCCAACTTGGTTCCCAACGAACGCTCTTTCGATCTCCTACGCGGCAAACTCCGTGATCAAGTGGAACGGCACCGGCAACCAGGTCGTTGGCGTTATCAACATGCAGCAGTCTTGGTACGGCGGTCCTTACACGGTCAGCCAGACGCAGGTCAACCGAGTTGCTGACACGGTTATGTTCGCGTCGCACTACTACGGCAACAACATCTGGGGCATGGGCGGTCTCATCTGCGGCGCTCCATTCTGGGACTTCGCTGGTCCTACGACTCACCCACAGGGCACGCCTCCTCCAGGCGCTGCTGCTCGAAACGGCTCGCCTTACACGGTGACCGGCGTTAACGGCAGCACGGTTGTTGTCAACAAGGACAACCGATTTGGTTCGGTTGCGGTTTACGAGAACCAGGGAATCTTCGCATTCACCGATGGCCACGCAAAGACCATGAACCCGATTGCGACGAACCCGGCTGAGCAGTATCAGCCGAACCTCGACACCCAGAACATGTGGAACTACACCCGAGATTGATGTTCAAACTGAACTCACTTCGAAAAAACGCGTTTCTCGCGCTTGCTATGGCCGCCGTAATGGTGGCCGTAGGATGTGGTTCAGACACGGGGACCACGGCTGCGGAAGAAGCGACCTTTAAGGACGGCAAGAAGCCAGTAGTCAACATCCCGCCGGACGCTAACAAGCCACCGGCGAACTTCAAGAGCAGTCTTGATACCGGTTCCGCTCCCGGAGCGCCACCGCCAGGACAGTAAGAGGGAAGGTTTCCTTCCTTCTGGAATGCCAAATCAGGGCTCCGTCAGTTTGACGGAGCCCTGATTTTCTTTAGCGTCTCGGTTGAGGAGCGGTGCGAGGGCGGTCGTTCTAGGCGAACTGTGAAAAAGTTCGAGATTTTTGAAAAAAGTCAAAAAAAGACTTGGAATTTTCGATGCAATCCGATATAACCGTATATCAGGAATGTCAATGAAGACGTCTGTTGTAGCTTGCGAATTTGGATTCAAGCCGGGGTTGCCATGGGGCCTCTGACCCGTGGGGTCCACTTCTCGCTTAGAAAGCCTGCGTACGGCACCGAACCTCGCCGTCGCTTTCTTCATCTGCGCAGTAGTAGAGCTCGTCCATCGATTCCACGGCAGCCTTGCTACCACGGAACATGCGGTTAGACGATCCGGTTCCACACGTTCCAACTTGTCGAGCGCTTCCCAAGTCGATCGGGTTGCCAACCTTCGTACGATTTCTAACGGCTGGGTTCTGTCTTGCCACACGGACCTGAAGCACATCTTCAATCCCAGTATCCGGAGTGTTTCCGGGCCTACTGCCTGTCCCCCTCAATGTTGAGGAGCATCATGAAAAAAGCATTTACGCTCATTGAACTTCTAGTAGTCATCGCCATTATCGCGATCTTAGCCGCTATCCTATTCCCGGTCTTCGCACAAGCTAAAGAAGCTGCCAAGAAGACCCAAGACCTTTCGAACTCCAAGCAGCACTCGCTCGGAATCATTCTCTACGCCACTGACAACGACGACACCTTCGCTCGTCAGGTTTATAAGCGACCGAACTCCGCGGTTTGGGGCTGGAACACGCCATTTACGTGGCGAGAAGCTGTACACCCATACATCAAGAGCGGACAGAAGACGTACGCAGACGGCACCAACAGCATCCAGCTTGCAGAGGGCGGCCTTTGGGATACGCCAGCGAAAGTCGGCGCTCGAGGTGTTTACAACTCGAACCGAATCCTCATGCCAGGGCACTGCTTCTGGAACGTGACCAACAACTCTTGGACTTGCGACTCTTCGGATGATGGAATTCGCAACAACAACCCAGTGATGCCATCCGTCTCGGCTACATCGCTAGACGCACCTGCGCAAATCGTTACCGAATGGACCGTCGGAGTTAATCCAGATTGGAACGCTTCGGGCGACTTCGCAGAAGTCTCTTGGTGGTGGTTCGGTGGCGCGCAGTTCCCACCAGTCTTCACTGGTCCGACCTCCGGTCAGAAGTGGGACGCAGACTCAAATGCATCTCCAAACTGGTCCATGCCACGTTACCGATACGCAGGCGGCTTGAACAACTCGTTTGCCGATGGTCACGCGAAGTTCGTCAAGAAGGGCGCGTTCAACTGGTGCAGCATGGTGTACGTGAAGGGAATCACTTCCGACTACGGCGACAACTGGGATTGGCTGTTCAATCCTGGCAACGCTTGCGCTGCGTTCGCACGATAATCGGATGAAGTATCTTCTCCCGATTGTTGCTGGGATCCTGCTCGTGGGCTGTTCCGGATCGGATGATGGAGATGTGGCGGCAGCAAATAAAGCTGCCGCCGAAGCTCCGAAGTCCGCCGACGAACTGCCAGCGGAGATGTCACCTGAAGCGCGTAGAAGCGCTGAAGCTGCCATGAAGCAGTCCGAAGCCATGAGACAGCAGATGGACTCGCAGGCCGCTGCGATGAAGAAAGCCCGCGAGAACTCGCGGTAAAAGAATCGGGTCACGCTTCATGCGTGACCCACAACCCATGAAAAATTTTCTCCTTTTAGGTGCCTTCGCACTCATTTTGGTTGGATGCCAACCTTCAGACGACTACGTTGAGCCTGAACGAAAGGTTGTTTCCTTCGAAGGCGCAACGGATGATCGGCTGGTTGGAGCATGGAAGACCGCTGACGGTAAGGGTGAATACAACTTCAAAGCAGACGGTAGCTTCGCTCTGATGTCGAAAGTCACGACTCCAAGCGGTGCGATTGACTCGAAGTCAAACGGTCAATGGAAAGTGAAGGATGGTCAACTGTTGATCAAAGACCAAAACGGCAATGTTGTTCCATACAAACTGACCGTTGCTGATAAGTCCGTTACGTTGGCTCTCACTGGATCGCTAAAGAACGAAGTCAAACTTAATCGTAAGTAGCTTGACTCAAGGGACTTGTTGATTGAAGTTGGGAATGTACTTCTGATTGAGTTGACTCCAGATGCAGCCCTAGCGAAACTAGATGAAAGTGCCTTAACTGATAATATCAACTAAGCTAGTCTCCAAGCAAGGGGCCAATCTGCAACCCGTGATCATGTTCCTTAACCGCCCGATGATCCGGCAACTCTATGTAGTGGTTGTTGAGTTGTGCGGAGACGAGAGCCCCGATCTATTTGATTGCCAAGTGGATTGAAACGTAAGCAGTGGATGACTATAGACAGTCATATCACGTAAAAATTATGTTCTAGCTATTCTTGGCAAGGAGATGTAAACTCTTTAACGGTGTCAACGAAGCCGCCAATTACCATACGAGATGTAGCAACTGCCGCAGGGGTTAGCCCTATGGCCGTGTCGAAAGTGTTACACGGCCGCGGAGTGAACGTGCGGATCGGTGCGGCCACGGCCGAGAACATTCGCCGAGTTGCCGAAGAGCTCGATTATCGTCCGAACGAGATTGCACGCAATCTGCGCTCAAAGCAGACCAAGACCATCGGACTGGTTTTTGATGAAACACCGATGTTCGGCGGAAAAACTCGATACTTTTCTGATCTCATGAACGGGGTAACTACAGCTGCATTTGCTCTGGGTTATAGCGTGATGCTCTGCGACTCACTCATCGGCCCTACAGATCGAAATCGGCTCTCCGATGGGCGATTCGACGGGCTAATGTGGGTCCGAATGACTGCGAGTCAGCAAATACTTCAGGATGCGGTTCGTCTTCGCTTGCCCAGCGTGATGTTCGCGGATGAATCCCTGGTGACTGACCCGTCTACATCCTATGTGAGCTGGGACAATCGAGGTGCCGCAGCGCAAGTTGCCAAGCATCTGTATAGTCTTGGACACCGCAAAGTCGGTTTTGTCATCGCCGCCCATTCGATTGTGAATCCCGAAGCGAGGGTCCGTGCCGGACACTTCCGCGAAACATGGATTCAGTGTGGTGGAGAGAAAGATCAGGTAGAGACCTTAATCTGGGATGCAGGGGCGACCAACTTTGACGATTGGTACGCAAATAGAAACGGCATCACCGCGCTGGTTTCTTGGAGTGAGTCGGGCGCAATCGCCATCCTGGAGCGTGCACGGGCCCTGAATGTACAGGTGCCGAAGGATTTATCTGTAGTAGGATTTGACTCCTCATCACACTGCGACCTGACGCAGCCACGCCTTACCGCGGCGTGCCAACCCGTTGACGAGATGGCCGCCAAAGCGACAGAGTTTTTGATTCGGTTGATTCAATCTCCAGACACGGATCCGTTGCGCTTTGTCTTCCCGAGTCGCTTAGATATCCGGGAATCTACTGCCAGCCCCCTCAGTGTAAGCGGTCTCGAAGAAAAGAACATTTGCCTGCATTAATTGCTAATTGTTAGCGCAAACATCCTTAACTTCGCACATCGATCGTTGACAACGAGTCCTGCGATTGATTCAAACGAATTAGGACCCGTTTGGTACCGGTCACGGCGCGATTGCCAATGAACGGCACGCGACTAACCAATAGTCGTAAACAAAGAGTGGGCGGACCAGATAACTGGTCCGCCCACTCTTTTGTTTTACTGAAGTTGCGACGCTTTAGACGTGTCTTCCCAAGGGAACTTGGCGTGGCCAAAGTGGCCGTTTTCGGCGGTCATGTGGTAGTTCCACCCGCCTTCCGGAGCGTCGCCAAGGGCAACCTTGCCTTCGCTCTTCAGCTTCGCCAGACCCGGCGACAGGGCACCCGCAGTTGGTTTCAGAAGGCTCAGGAGCTCGATGATTCCCGATGGCGTCAGGTCGTAGGCTTCTCGGACTCGGCGAGAAATCTCCGCCGGATCGACGGTCTCGGTTCCGAAGGTCTCGATGTTGATGGCAACTGGTTCGGCAACGCCGATGGCGTAAGCAAGCTGCACGACACATCGGTCAGCAAGGCCGGCAACGACCACATTCTTCGCGATGTAGCGTGCGACGTATGCGGCCGATCGGTCCACCTTCGTTGGGTCCTTTCCGCTAAACGCTCCGCCGCCGTGTGGCGCCATGCCACCGTACGTGTCAACAATGATTTTTCGGCCGGTGACGCCGGTATCGCCCTGTGGGCCGCCGATCACAAACTTGCCGGTCGGGTTGATGTGCATGATCGGATCGCCATCAACGTAGTTCGCAAACTGTGCAAGAACTGGGTTGATAATGCGCTCACGAACCATCGCCTGAACCTCTGGCAAGCGAAGCTTTTCAACGTGCTGATGGGACAGAACTACGGTGTTCACGCGGACTGGCTTGCCGTCTTCGGAATACTCCACCGACACCTGGCTCTTCGCGTCAGGAAGCAGGAGAGCATCCTTGTGCAACGGATCAATCTCCTTTCGCACCTTCACCGACTGGGCCGTGAGGGCATGGGCAATGGCGAGGGGCAAAGGCATCAACGACTCGGTTTCGCGAGTTGCGTAGCCGAACATCATGCCTTGGTCGCCCGCACCGATCTTTTGCTGAGAGTTGGTATTGGAATCGACGCCAAGCGCGATGTCGGCGCTTTGCTCTTGAATAGCTACCATCACTCCGCAAGTGCGGCCATCGAAGCCATAATCGGTGTGGACGTAGCCGGTGTTCGCGATGGTTTCGCGCACCACTTCGGCAACGTCAACGTAGCTCTCGGTTCGAACTTCGCCAGCAACAACGGCCAGACCGCGGGTTAGCAACGTTTCAATCGCAACGCGCGTGGTGCCACGGTACTGCTCGGGTTCGAGAGCCAGAAACGCATCAAGTAGGGCGTCCGAAATTTGGTCAGCGAGCTTATCTGGATGGCCAACGCTAACGCTTTCGGAGGTGTAAATCTTCATTTCTTCTCTAAAAGCGTACCCGTGCGGTGCGAAAGATCAGGAAATCCGAAAGAAGATTTCGGGAGATAGGGATGGCAACAAAGAAAATATTGCCCCGACGGGAGTTGGTCTAGAAAAAACCAACTCCCAATCGTGCAATCGGTCGGTTCAGCGAATCTGTATTCGATTCTCGGTCAACGCCTGGAAGACTTTGACCGGAATAAAGACGATCCCGTTGCGGTCAACCGAAATCGTGGAGAGGCTCTGCCGATCGCCATTGATACGGAACCAGATGTTTCCTTTGTCATACTGTGCTTCTCGTCCGCGCCAACGGATCCACATTCGCTTCCCATCCTCAGTTCGCTCAAAGCTGGCCCCAATCCGGGTCGCCAGCGCACGTGCGGGCACAAGCAGTGTTGATCCCTTAACAATCGGGCGCTCATCGCCGCTAAAATTCACGATTCGATCATCGTAGTACAGCTCCTGAGAGTGGTTCGAATAGTCGTCATCGTTGCCCCCACCGAAAAGCCCGCCTCCGCTGCCGCTGCCACTGGTGGATAAGTTTCGCCCGGCGAGGGCCTGGAAGATTTCGATTGGCACAAAGAGGACGCCGTTCCGCTCCTGGCTCGACGTTCGAAGGGAGCGTCGTTCGTCATTTAAGCGGAAGTAGTTCGCACCCTTGACATAATCAACGCGGTCGTATTCCTTCCAAACCGAAATCGTTCGTCCGTCGCTAGATCGGTCTGTGTTGTAGCCCAGTTGGTCTCCCATCGCACGGAAAGGCACTTGAACCGTACCGTTGGAACGATAGGGGCGCTCGTTGCCAGAGAACGAAAGAGGGCGACCGTTGTAGTAGACCGAAGCGGCTCCATTGCTTGATCCGCCGTTTCCGCCGAACAATCCTCCGTCGTTGTCGTAATCGTTGAAGCCATTGTTCTGGTACGAAACGGCCCCACCGGTGAGTAGTTCGAAAAATCTAACTGGAACGAAGAGCACTTCATTTCGCACTCGAGCTGCCCGGTTGATTCTGTTCACTCGGCCCTCAAGGATCATCTCGCTCGTGCCTTTACGATAGGTACCCACCTTGTTTCTCCACGTAACGCGGACGGTCGCACCCGAATCGGACCGCTCGAATCGGGCTCCGATCCGTTCGGACATCGCGCGAAACGGCACGTAAATCACGTTTGACTCGACGAATGCGCGCTCATCGCCCGAGAAGGTCACTCGGTCTCGGTTGTAGTAAACGTTCTGAGCGAAGCTGGAAGCGGATACCGCTCCAGCCAAAAGCATCACCACGGCGTGAATTCCAAATTTCTTCATATCGTTCTTTAGAACCTTCACAAACTTTACCGTTACTCCCCGTCCTACTACTCTCGGTCAAACCAGCGATCGACCGGGGTTTGATTGGTGTAGAACTGGGCAAGCTTCCTTTTCGAAGCATGCGAATCAAGCCAGGTAACGGTGGCTTGCTCAAAATGGATCGGGTCTGGCCGGCCCCAGCAGTCTGCCGTCGGCCAACTCGGTGGCAACATCAGCTTGCCGTCGTCCCCACAGAAACTGGTTTCCGGGAACAGGCTGCTTCGTGCCGAGGAGAACAGGACTGACTCGCTTGGAGCGGCAAAGTCCGATGGGCTGAACGCCGTGTGGTCGTTCGCGTTCGAGAAGTCGATTGAGAAAGTGGTGATGTAGCCGACGTTGTAGCCGAAATGGCTCGTGATCGCTCCCGTTGTGTCGGTCTCTTTAACCTGGCTACCCGGGCAGTGCCAGATCTGCTTGTTCTTCACGTAGGGATCGGTGAGATCGTGCCACAGCAGGAAGGCGGTATCTGTTCCGTAGGCCGCGAGGGCAAATCGATCGTCGTAGTCGTTCTGGTACAGCAACATCGCCAGACCGAGGTTGCGCTCGTTCGACATGCACTGGGTTTGCTTCGCGCTCTGTTTTGCTTGCGCGAATACGGGGAACAGAATCGCCGCAAGAATGGCGATGATGGCAATGACGACGAGGAGTTCGATCAAAGTAAACGCCCCGGATCGCTGGATCCGAGGCGTTGGGGCGCGGAGTATCACTCCTTAATAGACGCTGTCTGGGAAGTAGTAGTTCTTCGCGTTCTCAGGAGTCACGAGTTCAACGTCAAGCAAGATGTGCTTGGGCATGAACTGGCTTCTTTCCTTCGCCTTTCCGTCTCGAAGTGAAGCGGCGGCAAGGTGCATTCCAACCGCGATCATCGACGGTGGGTAGGTGATGTCGGCAGGGAAGAGAGGATCTTTGTCCATCACTCGCTTGATGACGTCCTTCATGCCGGCTCCGCCGAGCATCCAAACGTTCTTGCGGTTGGCTTCCTTAAGTGCCTGTTCGGCGCCGAGGGCCATGTCGTCGTCGCTAGCCCAGATCGCGTCGATCTCGGCGTGCTTGAGCAGCATGCTTTGCGTGACGTTGAGCGCCTTTTCCTTGCTCCAGTTTCCGGCCTGAGAGTCCAGAATGCTGATTCCAGGGAATCGCTTCATGACTTCTCGGAATCCGGCAACTCGGTCGCTATTAACCGTACTCGGGATGCCTTCGAGGATAACGATTTTGCCCTTGCCGCCAAGCTTTTCCGCCATGAATTCGGCAGACTTTCGGCCGAAGGCCTTGTTGTCGCCTTCGACAAAAATGTCGGCGACTGGCTCGGTGAAGCCGCGGTCAACGTTCACAAGGAAGATGCCTTTCTCGTGGATCTGCTTTGCAACCGGGGTGAGCGGCGCGGATTCGGTGGCAAGAACGACCATGCCATCCAGTCCTTCAAGCATCATCGTTTCGAGATCCTTGATCTGCTTGTCTGGGTTCTGTGCGGTCGTGATCTTCCACTCGACGTCTGGGTAAAGCGCCTTGGCTTGCTCAGCCCAATAGCCAACGCCCGCCGTCCAGCCGTGGTCGGCCGCCGGGATCGAAACTCCGATCTTCAACTTCTTGCCGGTGGTTGCCGCTGGAGCTTCCGTTCCGCCGGTCGAAGAAGCCGCGTCTTTGGTTGCCGTTGGGGTGCACCCGAAAAGCGCACCGAGGAGGCCGGCTGCCGCAAGAATTTTTGTTGTTAACTTCATAGTTAGTTCCTTTAGTCGCTTCGACCGCGCTGAATGAGCACGGCAAGCAAGATGATAACTCCCTTCACGAATCCTTGCCAGTAGACGGACACGTCCGAGGCAGTAAGAATGTTCGTGATGATCCCGAGCATCAGGACGCCGAACACCGTTCCGGTGATTCGAGCGTAGCCTCCGCTCATGCGCGCGCCGCCGATGACAACCGCGGCGATCGCGTCCAGTTCAGCGTTGTTGCCCAGCTGACCCGAGGTGACGCTGTTCATTCGCGAGCTCACGCAGAGGGAAGCAATTCCCGCGCAGAGCCCGACGATGATGTACGTCCAGAGCTTGATTCGGTTGGTGTTGATGGCCGAGTATTTCGCTGCCTGCTCGTTCGCGCCAACGGCAATGCAGTAGCGGCCAAAGGGCGTTCGGTTAAGAACGAATCCAACTGCCGCCGCCATGACGAAGAAGATGAAAACGGGCCACTGAATGACCAGCGGCGTGGTGATCCAGAAGGGCAGGGCTGGGATGGTAACGCCGTCCTGGCCAAGCGCAGCGAAGGTGCTTCCAACTGCTCGCACTTCGCCGCCATCGGCAAAAGCTTGCGCCATCGAACGGAATCCGACGAGTCCGGCCAAGGTCACGATGAACGGCGCAATTTTGCCGCTGGTGACCAACAAGCCGTTGATGAGTCCGGCGATCCCGCCAATGGCGATACAGCTGGCCGCTGCTACCCAGATTCCTTTGGGATCTGAGGCGTTGGTACCAAGTGCCTGGTTCATCCATTGAACGCCAAGGACTCCGGCAAGGGCCATGAGCGAGCCAACGCTCAGGTCGATGCCTCCCGCGACGATGACAAGGGTCATCCCGAGGGCCAAAATGCCGATGCTGGCGTTCTGGTTCAGGATATTGCGGATCGATTCTGGCTGGAGAAAGATTCCCGGCTTCCAGAGCGCGCTACCGATAAACAGGATGAGGAAGGCGAACAACGCGCCGTTGCGCTCAACCGTGGATTTCATGGACTGGGTGTTCATGTTAGGCTTGCTTCTCCAACCCTGCGGCGGAGGTCATGATCGTTTTTTCGTTGAGCTGATCGCCGGCTAATTCGGCTTCACACGTGCCATTTCGGAGCACAAGAACGCGGTGGCAAAGGCCAATGACTTCGGGCAATTCGCTGGAAACCAGAATCACCGCGAGACCCTGCTTTGCAAGATCGACGATGAGGTTATAGATCTCTCGCTTCGCCCCAACGTCGACGCCGCGCGTAGGTTCGTCGAAGATAACAACTTTCGGATCGCACTGGAGCCACTTGGCGATGGCGACCTTTTGCTGGTTGCCGCCGCTTAGTGATTTCACTGGGGCGTGAATGTTTGAAGTCTTGATTCCGAGCTTCTCGACCCAACCATTGGCGATCGAATCCACTTGGGTGTCGTTGACGCGGAAGCGGTTGGCGTCGGCCAAAGTCGGCAGGCTGGCATTCTCCGAGATCGCGAGGGTGAGATGCAGTCCGCGACCTTTCCGGTCTTCGCTCACATAAACCAAGCCGCGCTTTCGACGGTCGCTTGGTGATAGTTTTTCAATCGCTTCGCCAGCAAGTTTCACTTGCCCGGTGGATTTCCGGAAGCCCGCGAGCGCCTCAGAGATTTCGGTTCTTCCCGCACCGATGAGGCCTGCCATGCCCAGGATTTCGCCTGAGCGAAGTTGAAAACTGACTGGCTGGTTGTGCGGCGTTGTGCTGAGGTTTGTAACTTCCAGAACAACTTCGTCCGACGTTCTCGCTCCCAGCGGAGGGAAGACTTCGCCAAGCTCGCGACCGACCATGCTCTCGGCCAAAATTTGTGGCGTTGAAGTTTTAGGGTCAAGCTCCCCGACAAATTCGCCGTCTCGCAAAACTGAGATGCGGTCCGAGATCTCCAGAATTTCTGGCAGCAAGTGGGAGATGTAGACCACGGAAACGTTGCGAGCCTTGAGGTCGCGGATCAAAGCAAAGAGACTTCGAACTTCCGGTCCCGTGAGCACCGCGGTCGGCTCGTCCATGATCAAATACTTCGCGTCGTAGCTGATCGCCTTGGCGATTTCCACCAGCTGCTTGTCGGCAATGCTCAGTCCCCGCACGCTTGTGTCCGGCCCAAACTTAGCGTTGACTTTTTCGAGCAGGCCAGCGCACTCCGTGCGCATCTTCGCGTAGTCGATCGCCAAACCTTTTCGCGGTTCGCGACCTAGGAAAACATTTTCGGCCACGGATAGGTCGTCAACGAGATTGAGCTCTTGGTGGATCATTACGATCCCGCGGTCGATGGCGGATTGCACGCCTTTCAAGTTCACCGCAGTGCCATCGAGGCGGATTTCACCAACGGTGGGCTGCTCTAGTCCGCTGAGCAGTTTCATCAGCGTGCTCTTGCCCGCGCCGTTTTCACCGATGAGGCCGTGGACCTCTCCCGGACGGAATTGAAGGCTCACGCCGCGAAGGGCGATGACCGTGCCAAACTCCTTGCGTACACCGACGACGTCAAGCATTCCCGTGATGTTGGCGAATTCGGGGACAAAATTGCTAAGGGATCGGAACAATGAACGTCCTGATTTTTACTAAAACCACTGGCTATCGCCACTCCAGCATCGAATTCGCCGTAGCCCGTTTGGTTGAAGAACTCGGAGACCTTGGCATTAACGCCGATCACACCGAGGACGAACAGACTTTCCGTCCCGACTCGCTGTCCAAATACGAAGGCGTCGTTTGGCTCAATACCACCGGAGAAGTCCTGGACGACGAAGGTAGAGCCGCTTACGAGGCATTCGTCCGAGCAGGCGGTGCCTGGGTCGGCGTTCATGGCGCAACTATCACCGAGCCGAACTGGCCGTTCTATCAGGAACTCTCGGGTGCCTACTTTGCCGGCCATCCAGAAGGGGAGCACGAAGCCACCGTGCAGATTGAGATTCTCAGCCATCCAACGATGGCGGGAATTCCATTCCTTTGGAAGTTCAAAGACGAATGGTACGACTTCGTCGAAAACCCACGGTCTAAAAAGGTCACGGTTCTAGCTACCGTCGATGAAAAATCGTATCCCGGCGGCGGAATGGGCGAAGATCACCCCATCATCTGGTGCCACGAAAAGTTCAGCGGCAAGGCCTGGTACACGGGTCTGGGCCACCTAGCGGAAGCCTACGAGGATGAGTTCTTCATGAACCATCTCATCCTAGGCATCCGCTGGGCCATCAACGTTTGAGCCGTCCTAGTTGGCTACGCTGCCCTTGACGACCACCGTCGGCGTGTTAATGCTGAACTCTTTGCCGTCGATGCGATACCGTACTTCGGCAAAGACCGCGACGTTCTCGCTTGGCATCAATTCTTGGAGAGGCATAAACTTTGCGGATGCCGCACCGGGCTCCAACCGCGCGGATTGAGCTCGGTAAACCCGCTGTCGGAAGTCCGTGGTCACGCTAACCGCGCTCCAGAATTTTACGCCAACAACATTCTGCGGCTCAAACCGAACGGTGTACTCGCTTTTGCGAGCATCGAACGTGCCCGTAGGGTTTGTCGGAAGCGACTTGCCCTTTGCAATCGCTCGTGCCATGGCGCTCACCGATTCGATGGCTTGCACCTTGTTGCCGAGGCTGTGACCTGCGTTCGGCATGGTCACGAGCCATTTCGGCTGCTTGAGTTCGTTCCAGTAGTAGCTCGTCGCATCCGCTGCCCAGTAAGCGTCGTTTGCACCGTTTACGATCATCGTGGGAATCTTGATGTTTCCTCGGTACTCAAACGGATCCACCATTTTCTGAAGCTGCTGACCATCCTTGGTGGCGAGTTTCTGTTGCAATCCGCGACGGGTGTAGTCCTCAATCTGCTCGCTATAGGCGCCCCAGTGCTCCAACTGGTGCGACATTTGCGGAGTGAAGTTAAGGTTGTCGAACACGAGGGGAGCAATCCCGACCACGCGCTTGTCCCTTGTGGCGGCGGTGAGCCAAGTCGTCCAGCCGCGCTTGCTCGCTCCGGTGACGATGAACTTGGTTACGGGATGTCCGGCCTTTGCGGAGAAGTCCTGAATCGCGTCCATTGCCTTGATGGCCGACTTTGTCATCGGAAACAGCAACGGCCAGGTTGGGTCTTTCGTTTCTAAATACTTATTGAAGGTGTGGGCAATGAGATCGTCTTCCTTCATATCCCAAAGCGGCTGGTTGGGAACATTGAAGAGCATGTAAACGGGAAGTTGGGTTGCCCCCGCAACTAATCCGAGGTCAATGTTGTCCCCCGGGCGCGGTCCGTCGCCAGTGATAAAGAGAATTGCCGTATTCGTCGGCATGTCTTTTGAGCCAGCTTGATAGAGCACGTTGTGCTTCCAGGTCGTTCCTTGCCACACTTGTGAGGTGACCTCGAGCTGCGTTCGAGGACCGGAAGTGTCCACAACTCGGTAGGAATAAGCGGGTTCGGGCCTTTGAATGTACGCCTCGAGGGGCGAAATCGCGGGCGCAAAGAGCACAAGTGTCACGCATGAACTCAGCATCGAACGGGATTGTACGCACGTCCCGTCATTAAAAAGGTTAAGAAATGGCCAGGAAGGTTGACAACCAACGGCCATTATGAAAGAATGTAGACGCCACCTTGGGGGGTGGTTGTTGAGGGAAAACCAAATGAAGTTTTGGAACACA